>Ga0114969_10000151_pt1 | contig 56832 bp, 60 predicted proteins | sample M_130807_MF_Meta_FD_87316 | JGI IMG/M metagenome (GOLD analysis project Ga0114969, IMG submission 87316) | Freshwater microbial communities from Lake Montjoie, Canada to study carbon cycling - M_130807_MF_MetaG | ecosystem: Environmental > Aquatic > Freshwater > Lake | place: Lake Montjoie... | reverse complement strand
GCCGCAGAACGGATTGGGTATCCGGCGGCGCTAGCCCTTGCCTACATCATGCAGCTTGCCGGGATACTGTTGCCGGCGTTCACGGACTCACCTGCCGCCGCGCTTCTGTCGGCAATTTTCTTCGGCGGCACGTTCATGGCCATTACGGCGTTGATCCTGGCCGTTGGCCGGAAAAGCGCACGGGGACAGGGGTTTGCCGTCCTGACGGCGGGATTTGGACTTGGCCAAATCGCGGGGCCATTGGTAGCGGGATATCTTGGCAACGGCGCGGCGGGTTTCAATACGGCGTTGTTCATCGCGGGAGGCGCGATTCTTGTAGGACTTCTGTTTCTCGCGCTTGCCGTATCGCAAGCGCGAGCCCGCACGTCCGCAGCATAAAGCGCAATCTAACGACGAACCGGCGTCCACTTCGTCGGATTTTGCTCTAATGCACGCTCACCGGCACGAAATTGTTCTGCACGGCGGCGCTGTAGGCCGAGGCCCAGTTGTCCGTAATGCCCAAGGTGGTGCCGTCGGCAGCATGCAGGGCAAACAGCTTCACGTTGGCGGGAAGCTTGATCTCCGACGGGATAACAAGGCCCATGGCTTTTGCTTCGTCGAGGGCTATCTGCTTGATGTAAGCCAAGCGGTGGCCTTCGAAGGCCGGTCCTTCCAGCTCGTCGGTTTCTGGTGAGTCGTCATCGTAGAGTTCTTCTTCGTGTCTCATCTATGCCTCCTCATTCAAGTTCGATTGATAGCATTGCCGGTGTGAACCTCCGCTGAACGGATCGGGATCGTTCGTACAACGCTTTGCTGGCGCGGACGCTCCAATTCGATCGTGAGAAGGCCATGCCGGAGTTCGGCGCCGATAACATCGATTCCCTCCGCGAGCACAAAGCTGCGTTGGAACTGGCGGCTCGCTATGCCTCGGTGCAGAAAAGTTTTATCGGCGCTTTCGCCGATGCGGCCGCGGATGACGAGCTGATTGTCTTCCACACTCACCGCCAAATCCTCGGCTCGGAAGCCGGCGACTGCCAGCGTGATTTTCAGCCGGTTTTCCGCCGTATGCTCAATGTTGTACGGGGGATACGAGTCCGCCTTCTGCGTCCGCTCAAGCAGCTTTTCGATGTGCTCAAAGCCTAACAAAAACGGACTGTTGAAGAACGTTCGGTTCATTGCCAAAGCCCTCCTTGGCGGCTTTGCCGGTCCCCATATGCGGGCAACCTATCCAGTAAAAACGGCCCCGGATGGGCACCGTTCAGAACAAAATGTAGGAATTTTCAGGAACCGATCAAGATGCCGGTCTCAGCGCTAGGGACTTGCTCTTCGCCGCGGCGCCGGGCAGGTACAGCCGATGCGCGAAGCGTTTGTTTTGTTGGATGATTCTCGCCCGCAGGGTTTTGGGCTGCGCGTCTTCACGCGTCCATCGGCCATTGTCATGGCTCAAACGACGGTTGAAGTGGCCCCGGCGCTTGAGGCTCTTTCAAACGCGGTTAAACAAGGCTTTTTTGCGGCGGGCTATTTCTCCTACGAGCTGGGATATGCGCTCGAACCGCGACTGACAGGGTTAATGCCGCGGGGCGGCCGCCCCCTGCTTTGGTTCGGCCTTTTTGAGTCGCAACAGTCCGTCAGCCACGCGGAGGCGATGCGATGGCTTGCCGGCCTTGCAACCGGACGGGCCTACGCCGGCCCTCTCGCGTCCGGGCTCGATGAAGCGGGTTATGCGGAGCGTTTCGCGAAAGTCCGCGACTACATTTTCGCGGGCGATGTCTATCAAGTGAATCTCACCTTTCCGGCGCGCTTTGCATTTCAGGGCGATCCGTTGGCTCTGTATGCACGCTTGCGCCAGGGGGCGCAGGCGGGACACGCGGCTTATGTGGACGACGGCGCGCGCACGATCCTCAGCTTCTCGCCCGAGCTGTTTTTCTCAACCGGCGATGGCGCGATTTCCGCCAGGCCGATGAAAGGAACTGCCCCGCGCGGCAAAGACCCGGTCGATGATGCGCGGATTGCCGCCGCCCTGAAGGTCAGTGAAAAGGACCGCGCGGAAAATCTGATGATCGTCGATCTCATCCGCAACGATCTCGGCCGCGTCGCCAAAACCGGAACCGTCCGGGTCGAAGATTTGTTCGCGGTCGAAACCTACCCGACGGTCCACCAGATGGTGTCCACGGTTCGCGCGCAACTGTCGCCGAATACCAGCCCCGCCGATCTGGTGCGGGCGTTGTTTCCCTGCGGCTCGATCACCGGCGCGCCGAAAGTCCGGGCCATGGAAATTATCCAAGAACTGGAAACAACGCCGCGCGGCGTCTATTGCGGCGCTGTCGGGTGCTTCGCGCCGGATGGATCGGCCGATTTCAATGTGGCCATCCGCACACTGACCATAAAGGATGGTCAGGGGCGTCTTGGCATCGGCGGCGGCATCGTCGCGGATTCTTCGGCCTCAGGCGAATACCAGGAATGCCTCGTCAAGGCGCGTTTCTTCGCGCAGGACAGGCCGCCGCTCGGTTTGATCGAAACGCTGCACTACGAGCCCGAACGGGGCTTTGCGCGTCTGACATTGCATCTTGACCGCTTGGCGCACTCCGCTGCCGCGTTCGGCATTCCCTTCGAACGGGCGCGCGTGGACGCGGCGATTGCCGCTGCTGTCGAAGGCGCCAAAGGTCCGCTGCGCGTACGTTTGCAGTTGAACGAAGATGGTTCGTTGCAGCCGGCAGTCCAGCCTTTCAGGGCGCATGACCCGCAATCGGCATGGCGTTACCGGATATCGGCGCATCCGGTGCGAAGCACGGACGTGCTGCTGCGCCACAAGACGACATGGCGGGCGCTCTACGACGGCGAGCGCGCAGACGCGAACCGGGAGGGCTGCGACGAGGTCGTTTTCCTCAATGAACGCGGCGAAGTCGCGGAAGGCAGCATGACCAATGTGTTCGTCCGGCGTGGGGGCCGCCTGCTGACGCCCGCCGCATCATGCGGACTCCTGGACGGCTGCTTGCGCCGTGAATTGCTGGACAGCGGTGGCTGCGAGGAAGCAGTTCTCTTTCCGCCCGATCTAGATGGGGCGGAAGTTTATTTCGGTAATTCCTTGCGCGGGCTCATTCGCGCCGAAGCGTTCAGGTCGGGAACAAATCCATTCCAGCCCTGAGCAGGATGTACCCCGCAGCCGAAAAAATGACCGCTGCGAAAATATAATTCAGCACACGCTTTTGCGAGCCTAGACGCACCGCCAGCAGCATTCCGAAAACACCGCCCAGCGCACCGCCCGCAACGAATTCCGCCGCGATCGTCCAGTCCACAAGTCCCGACAACGCGTAATTTGTTGCCGTCGTGAGTCCGAATATGCCGACGGCAAACAGCGATGAGCCGATGGCGCACAGGATGTTCAGGCCGCTTCCCAGCACGATGCCCGGCACGATCAGAAAGCCGCCGCCAATTCCGAAGAAGCCGGCCAGAGTGCCCGCTCCAAGGCCCAGCAGGACCAGGCGCATGGCAATCTCGGGGGTAACGGTGACTTCACTTTTTCCACCGGCGGCGCGTGGTTGCAGCATGGCGACACCCGCCGCGACCATCACCAAGGCGAACAGGAACAGCAAATCCTTGCCGGGCACCAGTTTCCCGAGGGTGGAGCCGGCCGCGGCCCCAAGCGCGCCGCCGGACCCGAAGAGAAGCGCGCATCGCCAGCGCACGGTACCCGCCCGCCAATGGCTGAACAGGTTCACGAACGCATTGATGGAAACCGCCAAGGCGCTGGTGCCGATCGCCAAATGCACGTCGGGAACGCCCACCACATACAGCAGCAGCGGCACGGCCAGCATGGAACCGCCACCGCCGATCAGTCCCAAGGAAAAGCCAACCGCTCCTCCCGAGAGGACGGCCGGAATCATCTGCTGCCAGATCAACGTGCTGCCTGGGGTGCTGCTTTTTGCGCGTCCAGCAACGGCTGGAAGGGGCCGAATTGGTGCTGTTCGGGAGAGAACTTGTCCGTATACGGCGGGAACGGCGCGTCGACCGGTTTGCGCGATCTGTCGGGATAGTCGGCGTCCAGATGGTCACGATGCGGCCGCGGCTGGCTGTTGATGTAGGCGGCAACGTCCCAGGCGTCTTCGACCGAAAGCTCCGGTTTGTCGTAATGCGTGCCGAACGGCATGTTGGCCCGAATGAAGCTGGCTGAGGCGATGAGACGGTGCATGCCCGCGCCGTCGTTGAAGCTGTCGGCCCCCCACAGGGGCGGATAGACATAGCCTGCGGCTTCGCCGGGTGCGCCCTTGCGCTGCCCTTGTCCGTTCTCCTGGTGACAGAACGAGCACTTGTCCATGTACACCGCTTCCCCGCGTTTCGGATCGGCGGCGCGGTTCAGAAGCGGCAGATTGGGCGAGCCGCGTCCTTCGATGACCTTATTGACCGGAATGCCAGTGCTCAGAAATTGAATGTAGGTGACGAGCGCCTTCATCTCCTTGCCGCCGATAGGAAGCACGCGGCCGTTCATGCTGCGCTCCATGCAGCCTTCGATGCGTTCCTCGATGGTGCGGACTTCGTTCTCGCGGCCGATAAAGACGGGAAACGTGCTGTATACGCCCACCATGGGAATAGCGAATTTCTGCGTGCCGGCCTGCAAGTGGCAGCTTTGGCAGGAGAGATTGTTGCCCGAGTAACGCATGGATGCGTCTTTCACCTCAGGACCGATCACACTGTAGGTTTCGGTGAACAGCTTGCGGCCGTAGAGGACCGTCTCCTTCGCCGGGCCTGCGACCTTATCGGGATCGAATTGCGGCCACGGCTCGGCCGCTTGGCCGAATGCCGTTGCCGCCGCGCTTAACGCCGCCACAACCGCAAGGCTTACAAAAAGACCGGTCCTTATCCTCATGCCGCTCCCCCGGATTTTTGGGAGCTACCATAGGAGGGACGGAGACGAATTTCCACTTCTAGAGTTGTAGAATGTGCGGCCTTTAGTCCTGCGCGTCTTCCGCCTGGCCGCGCCTCAGGCTGCCGCCGCCAACGTGGGCAGCAACTCGGCTACCGCAGTCCTCGCTTTGCGCATGCCTTCAACCGCTGCGTCCGGGCTTATCGATTGACCCTCGGCATAGACGAAGGTTACGTCGTTGAGGCCCAGAAAGCCGAGCATGGCGCGCAAGTACGGCTCCTGAAAATCCATCGGCGCGGCCGGTCCACCATTGGCGTACAGGCCGCCACGGCTCGCCGCGACATAGACTTTCTTCCCCTTCAGCAAACCCTCGGGGCCCTTTTCCGTGTAGCGGAAGGTGCGGCCCGCGCGCGCGATGTGATCAAGCCATGCCTTCAGAGTCGAGGGAATGGTGAAATTGTACATCGGCGCGGCGATCACAATCGTATCCGCAGCTTCGACTTCGGCAATCATGGCATCGGCATTAGCCACCATGTTGTGCTGGGCAGCATCGCGTTTATCGGGCGGTGTTGTGAGCGCGCCAAGGAATTCGCCGCTGAAATGGGGAATGGTGTTGGTTTCCCTAGCGGTGACATGGGCGCCGGGTTTCGCCGTTTCGAGCCGCTCAAGGATGTCGTGCGCCACGGCGCCGGATTTCGAGTTTTCGCCGAATATGCTCGAGGTGACCAAAAGAATGTTGCTCATCTTTGTCTCTTCGGAAGTTACGAGAGGAAGATGGGCGCTGGGCGGGCGGTCGGGTATTCCTTATAATCCGACAGACCTATTCGAGAGAACCAAACAATGCGCGGCACACAATTTGCCGAGCTGTCGGCCTTCGTCGCCGTCGCCGAGCAGAAGAGTTTTACGCGGGCCGCGCAACAGCTCGGCATTTCCACCGCGACGCTGAGCCAATCCATTCGCAGTCTGGAAGACGGATTGCGAGTGCGCCTGCTCAACCGCACGACGCGCAGTGTGAGCTTGACCGCAGTCGGTGAGCGGCTGCTGTCGCGGCTGCGGCCCGTGCTGGACGATTACGAAAAGGCGCTGGAATCGGTGAATGATTTCCGCGACCGGCCCTGCGGGCTGCTGCGGCTCACGGTGGTGCCGCCGGCGTCGGATTTTTTGCTCGCGCCGGTATTGGCGCGCTTTCTGGAGCAATATCCCGACATTAAGATTGAAGTGCTGGCCGAACCGGCGCTTCAGGATATTGTCGCTGAGCGTTTCGATGCGGGCATACGTATGGGCCAGCGCGTCGAGCGCGATATGATCGCTATCCGTATCAGCAACGACATTGAGGTCGTGACGGTGGCTTCACCGGCTTACCTGGCAAAGCACGGCACACCGGCACAGCCGCAGGATTTGCGCGATCACAATTGCATCCGCATGCGCTTCGGCAACGGCGTCATCATGCCGTGGCGCTACGAAAAAAAAGGCAAACGCCCAGAAGTTGCTGTCGATGGCTCGGCCATCATCAACGATCCGCGCCTGGGCATGAGCCTCGCCGCCGGGGGGCAAGGCATTTTCTATTCCGCAAAACTTTATGCGGAAGCGCTCATCGCCGAACGCAAACTCGTTCCACTGCTGCAGGACTGGGCGCCGCCGCCGGATGCGTTCTATCTGTACTACCCCAGCCGACGCCAAAACCCCGCCGCCCTGCAAGCGTTCGTGGAATTTTTGAAAGTAAGCGTCCGCTCTACGGACGGGAGCCGAGAGCGCCGTTCGCCGGGCAAAACCTGAGAGCTTGCGTGCTTCGAGGCTTCGCTTCGCGAAGCTCCTCAGCATGACGCACACTATACATTCCACGCCATCCTGAAGTGCCCGGCGCGCATGCGCCGGGCCTCGAAGGACGCACGGACGGAGCAGGGGCTACGCCAAATGCCCCATGCGGCCGGATTGGTAGTCGGTCATCGCCTGCCGGATTTCCGCTTCGGTGTTCATCACGAACGGGCCGTAACCGAACACCGGTTCATCGATGGGTTCACCGCTGAGGAACAGCAGCTTCGAGTCGCTTTCCGCATCGATACGCACCGCTTCGCCTTTGCGGTCGAGCACGATCATTTCGGCATTGGCCGCCTGCGCGCCATTCACCGTTACTCCGCCGCTGAGGACGAACACCGATGTTGTATGCCCCACGGGCGCGATGAACGCCGTGCCGCCGCCTGCATTCAAGCGGACGTCCCAAAGATTCATCGGCGTGAAAGTTTCCGCCGGACCTTTATGGCCCTGATACGAACCAGCGATCACCCGCACGCGCCCCGCATTGTTCGGCAAACTCACATCGGGAATATCGGCCGAAACCAAGCCCTGATATTTCGGCTTGGTCATTTTCAGCCGCGCGGGCAAATTTACCCAAAGCTGGATCGCCTCGAAGGAGCCGCCGCTCTTGGTGTAATCCCACGAGTGCATTTCCTCATGCACCACGCCGGAACCCGCCGTCATCCACTGCACATCGCCCGGCCCGATCTTGCCGCCGCCACCGCCGGAGTCGCGATGCTCGACTTCGCCGCTGTAGAGAATAGTCACCGTCTCAAAGCCGCGATGGGGATGCTCGCCGACGCCGCGCCGCTTGGACGCGGCCGGAAACGGATAGGGTCCGGCATAATCCATCAGCAGAAAGGGCGTAGTCGCCGCCGCGTTGTCGTAGCCAAAGATGGTACGGACCGGAAAGCCGTCGCCGACCCAATGGCCGCGCGGCGGCTTGCGCACTTCCAGAACGCGCTTTGCCTCGGGCATGGCGTCCAATGTTGCCGTTATGGGTTTGGTGATCGTTTGCGATTGCGCCATGGCGCTATCCTGTCGGTTGGTCGTTGCTGAGGGCAATATGGCGTCGGGAGCAGCATAGGATAAGCGGCGCACGCCAAACACACTCTTTTGCCGGGCCGAACAATCCTGGTCTTATTCGGAGGCGCCGCGCGCCTCCCGCAGCTCGAAAAGCGCCTGCCGCAGTTTTCCGCCGCAGCGGCCGAGAAGGGCGCGCCCGTCGTCCGGCGTGCATCCCTGGAGCAGCAAAACCGCCAATTTCACGCTGCCGTCCGCATGGGCTAGCGCCTCGCGCACATCCTCGCTGCTGCGTCCCGTCAGGTGGACCAGCATGCTCTCGCTGCGCTTGGCGAGCTTGGCGTTGGTCGCCTGCACGTCCACCATCAGGCCTTCGTAGACGCGGCCCAGCCGGATCATCAGCAGCGACGAGAGCAGGTTCAGCGCGATGCGCTGCGCCGTTCCGGCCTTCATGCGGGTGGAACCGGCGATGGGCTCGACGCCCGTGTCGAGGAAAATCGGGCAGTCGGCCTCAGTCAGCAACGGCGTGCGTGGGTTGTTGGCCATGCCCACGGTCAGAGCGCCCGCAGATTTGGCGCCACGCAGGCACGCCAGGGTGAACGGGGTGGTGCCGCTAGCGGCGGCCGCGATAAGCACGTCCTGCGGTCCAACGGCGTGCTTCCGCATAAGGGCAAGCGCGTGTTCGGCCTGGTCCTCTGCCCCTTCCACCGCCTGAAGCAGGGCTTCATGGCCGCCGGCCATCAGCATCAGCAGACGTTCCTGGGGCCAGCTGAAGGTGGGCATCAGTTCCGCGCCGTCCTGAACGGCGAGCCGCCCCGAAGTCCCCGCGCCGGCATAGATGATGCGACCGCCTTCCACGAGCCGTGCCTCCATGGCGCGGGTGGCGTCCTCAATGCCCGAACGTGCCGCGCGCACGGCGGCCACCGCGGCGAATTGGCCCTCGATCATGGCGTCCAGGACGTCGGAGGGTTCCCACTGGTCAATGCCGGAATAGCGGGGACTGGCGCGTTCGGTTTCTATGGCAGCACCTTTAAGCTCAGAACGCGGGAAGCTGTTTTCAGCGTGCCGCGTGTACGCTTCAACATAATGCACAACGGCGCAGCCGCCAGAGTCGTGCCGAAAGAAGGTGAACATGGCACGGCGGAGGCGGGCGCCATTCAAACCTTCTATGCGGCGGCCGTGCAATTGGCGAAACTGCGCGGTGTGGATGCGGACAGGCCGCGCCACCTGCAAAAGGTCACGCGCACACGATGACAGGCCCAGCGTTTGCGATTGCCGCCGATGCGGTGTTCGACGGAACGGCGCTGCGCGAGCACTGCGCCGTTATTGTCGATGGCACGCACATATCCGCCGTCGTGCGGCGAGACGCTGTACCCGGCGGCCTTGCTGTCGAAAATCTTCCCGAAGGCGCATGGCTGGCGCCGGGCTTTATCGATCTTCAGGTGAACGGCGGTGGGGATGTGCTGTTCAACGATGATCCCACGCCAGAAGGAATCGCGGCCATTGTCGCGGCCCATCGGCGCTTCGGCACGACGTCAATGCTGCCGACGCTTATCACCGACACGGAACAGAAGATGCGTGCGGCGCGCGATGCGGTGGCGGCGGCGATGCGCGATCAGCCGGGCGTCCTTGGCGTTCACTTCGAAGGTCCGTTTTTGTCGCCGGAAAAATGCGGCGTGCATGATCCCTCATTGATGCACTCGCCTAGAGAAGGCGACCTTGAATTGCTGACGTCCCTCAATGGTGCAGTGACGCTGGTCACGCTGGCGCCGGAGCGTGTCTCGGAAGGGTTCATCCGTACACTGACACAAGCGGGCGTGCGTGTGGCGCTCGGTCATTCCATGGCGACATACGAACAAGCCACAGCGGCGATTGCCGAGGGACTGACCGGCTTCACGCATTTGTTCAACGCCATGCGCCCGATGTCGGCGCGCGATCCCGGCCCGATTGCTGCGGCGCTGGAATGCGCAGACTGCTGGTACGGCCTTATCGCCGACGGCATTCACGTCGCCCCCGCCATGCTGCGGCTGGCCTTGCGCGGTGCGGGAACGCCCGTGCTGGTAACCGATGCGATGCCGCCGGTCGGCGGCGCGGGGAAATCATTCTCGCTTTATGGCCGCAACATCTTCGCCAAAAATGGCCGCGTCGAAACCAAAGACGGCACACTCGCCGGCTCCGGCATCGACATGGCGACGGCCGTTCGAAACTGCGTGAAGTTGCTTGATGTTCCGCTGACGGATGCGCTCGCCATGGCATCGCGCGCTCCGGCAAAAGCACTGGGCCTCGAAAACAAATTAGGCCGCCTTGCCACCGGCTACCGCGCCGACCTGATCGCGCTCGATCCGCTTAGCGTGACCGTCCTAAAAACCTGGGTCGCTGGACAATAAACGGGTCCACCCTCCCCTTGAGGGAGGGTCGAATGCGCGGAGCGCGGCAGCGCGCGAGCACATTCGGGGAGGGGACGTCTCTCAGCGTGTCCCCTCCCCGAAATTGCTTACGCAATTTCGACCCTCCCTCAAGGGGAGGGTGGGCGATTCAGAGCGCTTTTATTTCCGCGAGCAGGGAAACGCTCACCTGCAGGCCGTCGCGCTCGGATTTCGCGCGCATCGCCAGGCGGCGCGATCCAGGAAGGCGGGCGCCTTCTTGTTCTTCGATCATGTGCGCCATTTGGGCGAAACGCGGCAGCGTGCTGCCGAAGGCCACGGCGTCAATCGCGATGAACAACTGTCCGGTGCCGGGCGGCGGTCCTTCCGCGTCCAGGAACGATGACGCTTCGCCGGCGAAATTGGAGCCCGTCAATCCGGCGGCCAGCAATTCCACCATCAGAGCCAGCGCGGTGCCCTTGGCATCGCCGAGCGGCACCATGGTTCCGGCGAGCGCGGCCTTCGGATCGGTGGTGGGATTTCCGTCCACATCCAGCGCCCAGCCCTCAGGAATGGACTCACCCTTCTGGATCGCCGCGAGAATATTTCCGCGCGCGACTTTGGAAAGCGACAGATCCACCACAATCGGATCGCGCCCCGGCAACGGACAGGCAAATGCGACGGGATCGGTGCCGAATGTCGGCTTCGTGCCGCCCCACGGCGCCATCGCCGCCGGTGCGTTGGCGAACATGATCGCCATCATTCCGGCCTTGGCCAGCGCCTCAACCGGATGCCCCGCCACGCCGACGTGATGCGACCGTTTAATCCCCGCCGCGGCGATACCGAATTCGCGCGCCAGCGGCGCCAGCATATCCACGGCCTTGTACATCGCGGGATAGGCGAAGCCATGCTTGGCATCGATGCCGATGAGAGCTGGGCGCGGATGTTCCACCGTAGGCACCGCGAAGCCGTCGACTTTGCCGACTTTTGCCTGTGCCGCATACATCGGCACCCGCAGCAGGCCGTGCGTCTTCAGCCCTTCGGCCTCCGCCCGTACCAGCGCATGGGCGACAAGCGCGGCGTTGTCCGCGCTCGTGCGGCAGCGGCAAAGCGCGTCTTTAACCAGCGCCTCGGCTTCGACAAGGCTGAGCGAGGGCATCCGTTAGGCGCTGCGATAAAGCTTCGTCAGCACGAACTCGCGATGGCCCAGCGCTTCGGCGGCGGTCAACCGGCCGTTCGCCGTGCGGCGGATCATGTCGATCAGCATATCGCCTGCCTCAGGAATGGTGACTTCGCGCCGGATAATGCCGGACACGTCGACATCGACGTGCTCCGACATAGTACGCACCGTCTTCGGATTGCCGGTGATCTTGACGACCGGAATGATCGGATTGCCGATCACGTTACCCTGGCCCGTCGGGAAGCAGTGCACGACGTACCCCGCCGCGCCCATCAGCGTGACGCATTCCGCCGCCGCCGACGATGAATCCATGAAGTACAGCCCCGGACCTTTGGCCGGCGCTTCCGCCGGTTCCAGCACGTCGATGTAGCGGCACTCCTTGCCGATCTTTTCCAGATTGCCGAGTGCCTTTTCTTCGATGGTGGTCAGGCCGCCCGCGATATTGCCCTTGGTCGGCTGCGAGTCCGACAGATCGTTCGTTTTGTGCGCTTCGATCACGTCGTCCTGATAGGCCTTCCAGGTGCGGTACCATTTCTCGCCGATCTCGGGCGTTGCCGCGCGCGCCTTGGCAAGATGCTCTGCGCCAGTGATCTCCGAGGTTTCGCCGAACACGCCGTAAATGCCCTGCGGGATCAGCTTGTCGTACATGTTGCCGACGGTCGGGCAGGAGGCGAGACCCGTCGTCGTGTCGCTTTCGCCGCATTTGGCGGAAACCCACAGCTCGGACAGGGAGCATTCCTCGCGCTGAAGCTCGGAAGCCCATTGAAGGAAGTCCTTCGCGGTGCGCGAGGCCTTGGCGACGGTCATGATGTCGCCGGTGCCTTCAATGCCGAAGCCTTCGCAGGGCTTGCCCGTGGCTCTGATGCCGTCGACGACGCGCTGGGTCCAGCCCTCTTCGATGCCGATCACCACGACGGCCGCGACGTTCGGGTTGGCGCCGGTGCCGATCAGTGTACGGAAGAAAAGCTCCAGATCTTCGCCGAATTGCAGCCGCCCGTAAGCGTGCGGCAGCGCCAGCGTGCCTTTGATGTTGTTGGCGACCGACTCGCAGGCCGCGTTCGACAGATCGTCCAGCGGCAGAATGACGACGTGGTTGCGCACGCCGACGCGGCCGTTTTCACGCCGCCAGCCCCAGAAGGTTCCGTTGTTGCCGTTCTTCTCCGCCATGGCGCTTACCACCGTTTGGTCTTGAGGTTATGGACGTGCACGTGTTCGCCTTGGCCGATATTCGCCACCGCGCGGCCGATGTCCTGGCCGTATTTCCAGACCGTGTCGCCGTCCTTGATGGCGGCGAGCGCGATCTTGTGCCCGATGGGCACGTCCATTTTGGTGGTCAGACGGAACGACGAGTTGTCGGCGGTGACCACGCAAAGCATGTCGGTCCCGGCTTTGAGACCTTCCACCACGACAACACCGACGCTGTCTTTCTTATCGTGCACCAAGAGATGCGGCGCTTCCAAAACTCCCTCCCAGGCAGTGTAGTTTGGCCGTCTTGAATAAGCCTTCAGTGTTCGGAGTCAACCTTGATCCTCCCCCGCGCAGCGACGCCGGGGAAGGGTCCAGCTTTTCTTCCCCCGTGGTTACGGGGGAAGTGGCGCGCGCAGCGCGACGAAGGGGGCGGTGCGACCGAACGCCTACCCGTCCTACGCGATGCTCTTCACCACGCCGCCGTCGACGCGGAGGGCCGCGCCGCTGGTGGCGCTGGCGGCCGGGCTGCAGACATAGGCGATCATGTTGGCCACCTCTTCGTTGCTGGCGAGACGCTTGAGCAGCGAGGACGAGCGGTGCTCGCGGATGAAGTCGCGGCCCATCTGCTGCAGGTCGGGATTGGTCTGACCTGCGGCCATCTGGCGCATGAACACCTCGACGCCCTCGGAAAGGGTAGGACCGGGCAGCACCGCGTTCACCGTCACGCCCGTGCCGGCGACCGTTTCGGCCAAGCCCCGGGACACCGCGAGCTGCGCCGTTTTGGTCATGCCGTAATGGACCATCTCGGCCGGGATATGCAGGCCGGATTCCGACGAGATAAACACCACGCGGCCCCAGCCCTTTTTGACCATGCCCGGCGTGTAATGCCGCGCGAGGCGAATGCCGGACAGCACGTTGATCTCGAAGAACCGGGTCCAATCCTCGTCTGGGATGTCGAAAAAGCCTTTCGGCTCGAAAATCCCGGCATTGTTGACGAGGATATCGGCTTGCGGGACGGCGCGGATGATGGCGTCCGCACCCGCCGCGTTGGACAAATCGCCCGGCGCGGCAAGCAGTTCCGCGCCTTTGACTTCGGATTTCAGCTTGGCGATGGCCGCGTCCACGCGCGCCTGCGTCCGGCCATTGATCGCCACCGTCGCGCCAAGCAGCGCCAATTCGCGGGCCGTGGCGAAGCCGATGCCGCCGGTTGAGCCGCTGACGACCGCCACGCGGCCCTTCAGGTTCATATCCATGTCTCTCGTCCCCTATTTTCTGCCCAAGGGATTAGCCATCCCCGCGGACTTCGCAAGCCTTTCGCGTGGCCGTCAGCGGCCCCTGAGTTTTTCGACGTAATCCTTGCGCGCCTTGGCGAGCTGTTCGATCGCCCGCTTATGCCGTGCGCGGAAGGCATTGCGGGTTCTCAGCCCTTCCTCGTCCAGCGCGGCTTGGCTTGTCCATCCCGAAACAGGTTCTGGCGCGAGCCCCAGGCCTTTAGGGCTGCGCCCTGTGACGGCGCGGCGACCACCGTGTCGAAGAAGCCCAGAGGGGCTTGAAAGGCTTTCAGCCGGGCAGGCATATAACCCCTCAGTTCCTGGCAGCTTGGAGCTTGCCGAGCGCCCTCTCAAGGGGTCTATAAGACCGGCATCCAAGAGGTAAACCGACATGACGTGGCAGTGGCCGGGCGGCAAGCGCGTTGCCGTGGTGTTCAACGTCTGTCTGGAAGCCTGGTCGGATGGCAAGGCGCCGGGGATCAGCCCCATGGGCAACCCTTTGCCCGCGGGCGCGCTCGATACGATGGCGATTTCCTGGGCGGCCTATGGCGTGAAGCGCGGCATTTACCGGCTGCTCGATGTGCTTGCCGCGCATGGGGCGAAAGCCAGCGTCATGACCAGCGCCATCATCGCCGAACGCGCGCCGGAAGCCGTGCGCGCCGTTGCCGATGCGGGTCACGAAGTGCTCTCGCATTCCTACACGATGGATGTGGTTCCGGCGTTGTTGTCCGTTGAAGACAACCGCAAGAACATCGCGCGCTGCACGGCTTTGCTGCGCGACGCGTCCGGAAAGCCGGTGGTGGGCTGGCTGTCGCCACGCGGGACATCCGGGCCCGATCTGCCGCGCTTGCTGGCGGAAGCGGGTTACACTTGGTACGGCGATGTCTTCGACGACGATCTGCCCTATGTGCAGCAGGTTGGCGATTTGAAAATTGTCGCGATCCCCCTTGCGACCGACGTCAACGACATGCCGTTTATGAAATACGGCAATCCGCCGAAGCTGATGCTGGAATCGTTTGAAGAAAATCTTTCCATCGCCCGCCGCAGCAGCGAACCCGCCATCATCGACGTGACGGTCCACGCGCATATTTTTGGCCGCCCGCGTGGCGCGCATTACTTCGGCGAAATCGTCGCGCGCGCCGCCGATGGCGCCGATGTCTGGATCGCCACGCGCCAACAAATCGCCGACTTCATGCTGAAGCAGCCCTGACCATGGACCCCACTGTCGACAACGCCGCCACTTGGCCCGATGCGATTTACGTGCATTTTCGCCGCGCCAGGATTCGTCAGGTCGGTTATGTGCCGGATGCCGGCCACAGCCGCCTTATTCAACGCTGCATCGATGACCCGGACATTGCCGATGTGGTTCTGACCACGGAAGAAGAGGGCGTCGGGCTTGTGGCGGGCGCGACGCTCGGCGGTCAACGCGCCGCGCTGCTGATGCAATCGAGTGGCGTCGGCAATTGCATCAACATGTTTTCGCTTATCAAGAACTGCGGCTTCCCATGTCTGGTGCTCGTCACCATGCGCGGCGAATTTGGCGAGTTCAATCCGGCGCAAGTCCCGATGGGCTCCATAACAGAGGAATCGTTTCGTCTCTGCGGCTTCCTCACCTATCGCATCGAGAATCCGGACGATGTCGATGAAGTCGTCGGCGCGGCATGCGACATGGCCTTCGACGGAAACGTCCCCATCGCCGTGCTGCTGTCCCAGCGCCTGATCGGCCGCAAAGTGTGGAGCAAGTGATGCTGGACCGCCGGGAACTGGTGAAGGACCTGCTTGTGGGCCGCGGCAATCTTCTCGTGGTCAGCGGACTTGGCGCGCCGACCTATGATGTTGCCGCGGCCGGAGAGCACCCGTTGAATTTCTATCTGTGGGGCTCGATGGGCTGCGCCGCGATGATCGGCCTGGGATTGGCGCTCGCCCGTCCGAAAGACCGCATTGCCGTCATCACCGGCGATGGCGAAATGCTGATGGGCTTAGGCAGCCTCGCGACCATTGGCGTTAAGCAGCCGCGCAATCTTTCCATTGTGGTGCTGGACAATCGGCATTATGGCGAAACCGGCATGCAGGCGAGCCACACCAATTCCGGCATAGACCTCGTGGGGGTTGCGAAGGCTTGCCGCTTCAAAGACGCGCGCGCGATTTCAGGCTCGCAGGAAATAGAAGCGGTACGCCGTGTGCTGCACGAAGGCGATGGACCGGCTTTCGTTCAGGCCCATGTGGAAGCGGAAAACCTTCCGCGTGTGCTGCCGTCGCGTGACGGGGTCGATATCAAACTGCGCTTCATGCAGGCGCTGACAGGGTTGGCATGACGGCGAAGATTATCGACGGTCTGGCGATTGCAAAGGAAGTCCGCAAGGGAATCGCGGAACGTGCCGCCGTGTTGCGTGCGCGCGGTGTAACGCCAGCCCTCACGCTTTTGCGTGTCGGCGACGATCCGCCGTCCGGTGTCTATGTCCGCAACAAGGTGCGCGCCTGCGCCGATGTCGGCATCAAATCCAATGTCGTGCATTTACCCGCGGACATTTCCGAAGATGCCGTGCTCGATCAGATCCGCATTCTCAACGACGCGCCGGATATTCACGGCATTCTTGTGCAGCTTCCTTTACCGGCGCACATCCATCCGCGCCGTATTCTGGAGACGATTTCGGTCGAGAAGGATGTGGACGGCTTTCACCTGTACAATGTGGGCGGTCTTGTCTTCGGCCAAACCGTTTTCCCGCCATGTACACCCTATGGGGTACAGAAAATTCTGGAACACGAAGGCATCGAGCTGGAAGGCAAGAACGTCACGGTTGTCGGCGCCAGCAACATTGTCGGCAAGCCCATGGCCCTGATGCTGATGCAGCGCGAGGCCACCGTTGCTATTTGCCATGCGAAGACGCGCGATCTCGCCCAATACACCATTCTGGCAGACATTCTGGTGGTTGCGGCGGGCAGGCCGAACCTGATCGTTCCGCCCATGGTGCGCACCGGCGCGGTGGTCATTGACGTCGGAATCAATTTCCTTCCCGGCGGTAAACTCGTCGGCGATGTCGATTTCGAGGGCGTGAAGGAAAAGGCGTCCTTCATCACACCCGTGCCCGGCGGAGTCGGTCCCATGACCGTGACCATGCTGCTGGAAAACACGGTAGGCGCCGCCGAACGCGCCAGCAGCCGCGCCTGATTGCTCAAGCCCAAGTATCGTATGACATTGCTGTAATCGATGCGGGGCAACGTGCCGCATCGGGTTTGCAGCGTGCTACGGTGGTTCATTGATTCAGAACTAATTTTCGCCGGAAAGCCGGTCTACCGTACCGCTCTGCGAATCGAAGGATAACCACTGTGAGTCGTATCCGTTTGCCGTTCCTGTTTGGCGTTTCGTGTCTGGCGCTGACGCTTGGCCTCGCACACGCGCAGCCGGTGCAAACCGTACCCGGTATGCCCGCGGTCACCGACCCAACGAACGTCTACAGCGAGGACCAGACGGGCAAGATGAGCCCGGCAACGGCGGGCGCGCTCTCCCGCGTCTACGTCCCCAATGTGAAATCCGGCGACGTTTATGTGATCGATCCGGCCAAGTTCGAGGTGGTCGACCACTACAATGTCGGCGGCAATCCGCAGCACATCATTCCCTCCTGGGATATGAAAACGCTTTGGGTGGCGGGCTCCGCCGAGCGCAAACTGCCCGGGATTCTCACGCCCATCGATCCGAAGACCGGCAAGCCCGGCAAGACGGTCAATGTTCAGGACGCCTATAATCTTTATTTTACGCCGGACGGGCGCGAAGCCATTGTGGTTGCCGAGGCGCTGAAACGTCTGGAATTCCGCGATCCGCAGACGATGGAGATGCATTCTAATCTGGCCACGCCGCAATGCGCCGGGCTCAACCACGCCGATTTCACCGCTGACGGCAAGTTCGCCATCTTCACCTGCGAATTCGGCGGCGGCGGCTTGGTCAAGATCGACATGGTGGGCCGCAAAGTCCTCAACTACATGAAGCTGACCGCGCAAAGCATGCCCAACATGCCCGGCATGAAGACGAGTTCCATGCCGCAGGACATTCGCATCTCGCCCGACGGCAAGGTGTTCTATGTCGCGGACATGATGGCCGACGGCGTGCATTTGATCGATCCCGAGCAATTCAAAGAAATCGGCTTCATTCCGACCGGCCGTGGCGCGCACGGGCTTTATCCCAGCCGCGACGGCAAAAAACTCTACGTCACCAATCGCGGCACTCATATGGGCGACATCAAGCCCAACGGCCCCGGCAGCATTTCGGCGATCGATTTCGCCACGCGCAAAGTCGAAAAGAACTGGCCCATCCCCGGCGGCGGCAGCCCCGACATGGGCAATGTCAGCGCCGACGGAAAGACGCTGTGGGTGTCGGGCCGTTTCGACAAGATGGTGTACGCCATCGATACGACGACCGGTGCGGTGAAGAGCATCCCCGTCGGCACCGAACCTCACGGTCTGACCGTCTGGCCGCAACCCGGCCGCTATTCCCTCGGCCACACCGGCAATATGCGGTGATAAAATTTCCTCCCCCGTTTTCACGGGGGAGGTGGCGCGCGTAGCGCGACGGAGGGGGCGCTACGGCGGGGCTAATGTGCCCAGCCACGCAACCGAAAGCAGAACCAGTAGCGCCAGCGCGGTTTCGATCAGCACGCTGGCGCGGAGCAGGCCGGTGGCCGCTCCCAATCCCGTTCCGGAGTGCAGGGCGAGCGCAAGCCGCGGCGTCAGCCAGAACCGGTTGACGGCCGCCAGCATCAGCATGCAACCAAACATGCCGAGCTTTGCGAGCAGCAGGCGTCCATACGGCGTAGACAGGCTCGCCAGGAAGCCGGGATTGATAAGCCCTGTCGCCACCAGCGCCACGACCGCCGCGGTTCCGGTCCCGGAGAACTGAGCCAGCGCATAATGGAAGCTCGTGGCGCTGCCGCAATGCAGTGCCGCCAGCACCATCCGGGAAAAAACAATGAGCGCGCCGATCCAAACGCCGGCGGCGATCAGATGAATGGCGTCCGCCGCGCGGTGCAGGAAGCTGAAGCGCCCGGTATCGCTGCCGGCGTGTCCTGTAAGGGCGATACTGGTCAGCAGAAGCAAGGCCCCGGCGAGCACAACATAGTGCCGCCGCCGTCCGATTTCGCCGCCTCCGAGCATGAGCACGGCTAAGCCGGCCGCAAGCACCAGCCGCACCGCCCAGACTCGCCCGAACCCGGTATCCAGAAGCACAAGCGATAACACGCCCGGATCGGTCATCCCGGAGACGTTGCCGCTCATGTTGGCCGCCGTGAACAGCAGCCATGAAAGGGCGCTCAGAAAAGTGAGCCACGCCGCTAGACGCAGCAGCAAAGCCAGCCACGACGGAATGCGCGGACCGCCGGCACGCGAAGCCATCCCGTAAAACGGAAACAGCGCGCCGCCGAACAGAACCGAAAGGGCCAGATAATGAACGAAGCGCGAAGCGATAAGCCCCGCGGCTACATTCACGGCTTCACTTCAAAATTGTACTTGCCTTCGACGTGGTGTGTGTCGTCGCCGACCGCATGCCAAGCGACGGTATATTTCCCGGGCTTCAGCTCGCCGTTGATCGGCACGATCATCTGGGCCTTATCGTTCGGGGCGCTTGTTGCCGTGCCAACAGGCTGTTTCTCGCCCTTCTCGTTGGTGATCTCGACGCCGGAGAAACCCGCTTCGATGCCTTCGTTGAATTGAATGCGCAACGCCTTCGGGGACGCATTCACCACGCTGCCGGGCGCAGGGCCGGCGGCTTTGAGTTGCGGATGCGCATCGGCGGACGAAAACGCAAACAGTGCGGCCAGACCTGCGGCCATTGCAAACTTCAGAGACATGAGAGGGCTCCTTCCGTGTATTCCCATACGCGCTATATCAGCTTTACCCTTACGAACAGCATATAGGAGCTTGGGTCCGTTCCGTAGGCCGGGGCCAGCGCGGACGGCAGCGTATAGAGGCTGCCAACGGCGCCGAGGCCAAGGCTGAGGTGCTCCTGGATGGGGATGTCGTAGACATAACCCAGACTGAATTTGGCAACCCCGAACATCCGGCCGTGCAAGGGATTGCTCTCTGGGAATAGCTCGTTCTTCTGCGCGTCCTCAATGCGTGCAAACACCGTGTGCGCATACCAGCCGATGGCCGATTCCAGCAGATAGGCGTTCGACGTTATGCCGGGCTGCTGATTGTTCTGCCCCCAGGCGAGCGTGGTCTGCCAGTTCCCGTGTTCAAGCTTTTTGTTGTAAATCGCCGACGCCGTCACGCGGTGCTGGCTGACGCCGGGCTCCAACTGTTCCGGGTCCTTGATGAAGCCGTAGCTCACTTGGAATGCCCAATCGGACGTGGGATTGAAGCTCAGCCGCGTGGAAGCGGAATCGAGCCGCAACCGATCGGGTTCCCAGCGGTGCTGATCCGGCTCACGGCCGTTGAAAATCGAACCTTCGACTTTCCATCCTCCCGATGTCAGGCCGAGCGTCGCGACGCCATAGGTGATGTGTGTCGCGTCCAGCCAGTGATGCCCGATCGGCGCCTCGGGATTATTCATGGCGCTGAAGCGGTGCATGAACGCGGGCGGCCCCAGGGCCGGTTCGCCCGGATAGCCGACATAGACGAACCCGGACACAGCATCGTTCAGCGGCGTGCTGTAGATGCCGGCCAGTTCCATCAGGAAATCGTGGGGATGCTGGCGGTCCACCAGCGGTGTAACCCCGTCCGCCGTCTCTCCGGTTTGAAAGAGGAGCGGATAGCCGCTTTTTCCCATCAGCGCGTCGAGCGAGATCATGCCTTTCAGCGTCAGATGGCCTTCGCCGAGGCTGCGCTGGGCCATGCCCATCAGCATGCTGGAGCTGAACGTCTTGTTGTCGCCGCGCGGCCCGCTTGTGTGGTCATAAATGGCCGCGATGTAGCCATGCAGCATCGTGGCCCAATCGCCCGCGATGCCGTGAATGCCTTCCATAGGCGCGGAGTCCGGTTGCCACGACGTGCCGGACGCATCACGCATCATCGGATAATCGCCGAGGATGCCGCCGAATTGCACGCTGGGGCCGGTGCCGAGCGGTGGCAGGTCTTCTTCCGACGGCGCGCCATGCTGGTGCTGCGGCATATCCATCGGCTGGGCTTGCGCAGCCATCGCAGCAAGGGTGGTCGTGAAAACCAGGGCGGGAAAAAGTCTCATCGTGTCGCCCGGTCCAGCAACTCGATCAATTCGGTGGCCTTTTTCCGCTGCTCATTGGCGTTGCCGCTGACGATGGCGCTTTCGATGCAGTGATCCAGATGGTTCTTCAGCATTTCCGATTCGACCCGCGCCAGCGCGGCGCGCACCGCGCTAATCTGTGTCAGCACATCGATGCAATACCGCCCCCCATCGACCATGCGGGTGATTCCACGCACCTGACCTTCGATGCGATTCAGCCGGTTCAACAGCTTCGGCTTGGTTCCGTGCCCCACTTGCGGCCTCCCATCAGAACGGCGCGAATCTATACCCGCCGGGGGTAAACAGCAATATACCACCAGGGGGTATATTTATTCGCGTGGAGGACGCGCGCCCATGGCCATCATGCCCATCCCCATAGGAGAGGTCAGAAGCTCGCTGGCCATCTTCTTCTGGTCGGGGGTGAGCTTCGCATCGAGCGCGGCAAAGCTCGTTCGCATGGCCCGGGTGTTCTCAAGACGTACGGAGAGAACCTTCTCACGCTGAGACAACTGATCCGCGAAATCAGCCGGTGCGGCCCCACCTTTCATGGAGTCGCGGAGGTACGTCAGTTGCTTGTAGCTGCCCCGCAGGGCGTCCGCGAAACCGTTCCAGACGCCGTTCTGGGCATCGGTAATCCTAAGTTCCGTCTTCAGGAAAGCGATGCGGCCTTCGATGTGGCCGGTGGCCATTCCGGGCCCAGGGCCGCCTTGGCCCATCATCATGCCGCCCATCATACCCCCGCCCATCATTCCGCCACCCATCATGCCGGTTGCACGGCCGGGAATTTGCGTCGGAATAGAAGGCTGAGCCGCAGCCTGAGCCGGAGCATGGTGACCCGCGTGCGGATCATCGCCGGTTTGGGCGGAACTTGCGTAGGGAAATGCAAACAGAGCGCTCAGCGCCGCTGCTGCGGCAAATGCACGTTTTCCGTTCATAGCGCGCGTCCTTTGATGTCTGCACCCTTCTTAGCGCGCCCGCCGGGACTCGGCCTTGACGCAAATCAAGCCGTAGCCCTTGGCGAAATTGTGCTTATTTGCCAAAACATCTTCCCGACAGCGTTACGCACAGACAGAACCGGAGCCTTGATGACCGTCGAAGCCGACCCAAGGGAGCCAGGGCGCGATTTCATTCGCGACATTATCCAGGCCGACCTCGATGCCGGGCGGGTGCAATCCGTGGTGACCCGGTTCCCGCCGGAGCCGAACGGCTATCTGCATATCGGGCATGCCAAATCCATTTGCCTGAATTTCGGCGTGGCGCAGGAATTCGGGGGCCGCTGCCATTTGCGCTTCGACGACACCAACCCGGCGAAGGAAGAGCAAGAATACATCGACGCCATAAAGCGCGACGTGCGCTGGCTGGGCTTCGATTGGGGCGATCACCTCTACCATGCGTCCGATTATTTCGAGCAGCTCTATGAATGGGCCGAGTTTCTGATTCGCCAGGGCAAGGCCTATGTCGACGATCAGAGCCAGGACGACATGCGCGCCAATCGTGGCACACTGACCGAGCCGGGCAAAAACAGCCCGTGGCGCGATCGCGGCGTGGACGAAAACCTCGATCTGTTCCGCCGCATGCGGGCCGGCGAATTCCCCAATGGCGCGCGTGTGCTGCGCGCGAAGATCGATATGTCCTCCGGCAATATCAATCTGCGCGATCCGGTGATCTACCGCATCATCCACGCCACGCATCCGCGCACCGGCGATACTTGGAAGATTTATCCCAGTTACGATTTCGCGCATGGTCAGTCCGATGCGATCGAGCACATCACCCATTCGATTTGCACCCTGGAATTCGAAGATCACCGCCCGCTATACGATTGGTGCCTCGAAACGCTGCCTGTTCCGTCGCGGCCGCATCAGTATGAATTCGCGCGCCTGAACATCACGGGCGCGGTGCTGTCAAAGCGTACCCTGACGACGCTGGTGCGCGAAGGTCATGTGAACGGCTGGGACGATCCGCGCATGCCGACGCTGGCCGGTTTGCGCCGCCGCGGCGTTCCGCCGGAAGGCATCCGCGATTTCGTGCGCCGCGTGGGTGTGGCGAAAGCGAACAGTACGGTCGATCCGGCGATGTTCGATTTCTCCGTGCGCGAACATCTGAACAAGAATGCCGAGCGCCGGATGGCGGTGCTGAAACCGCTGAAGGTCGTGATCGAGAATTATCCTGAAGGCCAGATCGAGGAGATGGATGCGATCAACCATCCCGAAAATCCGGCCGCAGGCACGCGGCGCGTTCCCTTCGGCCGCGAGCTGTATGTCGAGCAGGAAGATTTCATGGAGAATCCGCCCAAGAAATTCTTCCGCCTGTCGCCGGGCCGCGAAGTGCGCCTACGCTATGCCTATCTGATCACCTGCCGCGAGGTGGTGAAGAATGCGGCGGGCGAGGTGGTGGAGTTGCGCTGCACCTACGATCCGGCGACGCGCGGCGGCAACGCGCCGGACGGGCGCAAAGTGCAGGCGACGTTGCATTGGGTGGCGGCGGCGCGCGCGGTGCCTGCGGATATTCAGATTCTCAACACTCTGTTCACACGGCCCGATCCGGGCGCCGATGGCGATTTCTCGAAAGACATCAATCCGAACTCGCTCGAAATCCTGGGCAATGCGCAGCTTGAACCCGCGCTGGCCGACGCGCGCGAAGGCGAGGCCATTCAGTTCGAGCGCCAAGGCTATTTCTGCCGCGATAAAAGCAGCACCGAAACCCGCCTGGTGTTCAACCGCACCATCGGCCTGCGCGACTCGAAATAAGATGAACGCGACCGCCACCGCACAAATGATCCTCACCCGCGCAAGGCGTGTACAGATCATCACCTCCCCCTTGCGGGGAGGTGATTTCGAATTGTTTCCCCAACATTCCCATCACGCGGCGGCCCCCTCCACCCTGCTTCGCTTCGCTACGCAGGGTCCCCCTCCCCCGCTTCGCAGGGGAGGATCATGTCTATGAATGGCGCTGAGAGTCTTGTTCGGACGTTGGTCGCGTGCGGGGTCGATACCTGTTTCGCCAATCCCGGTACCAGCGAAATGCATTTCGTTGCCGCGCTCGACCGTGCGCCGGGAATTCGCTGCGTGCTGGGCCTGTTTGAAGGCGTGGTGACCGGCGCTGCCGACGGTTATGCCCGGATGGCGGGGAAGCCTGCCGCAACGCTGATGCATTGCGGACCTGGATTGGCCAACGGCCTCGCCTATCTCCACAACGCCCGCCGCGCGCAGACGCCCATCGTCAACATTGTCGGGGATCAGGCGACCTACCACGCGCCGCTCCAGCCGCCGCTGGCCGCCGATGTGGAAGCCTGGGCACGCCCAATCTCGCAATGGACGCGTAAAACCCTCCGCACGGAGACGCTGGGCGCCGATACCGCTGAGGCCGTGCAAGCTGCTTCCCGCGCACCCGGCGGCATCGCCACGCTGATTCTGCCCTCGGACGTGAGCTGGAACGATGGCGGCATTCCCGGCACGCCGCTGCCGCCGCTTACGACAGCTAGAGTATCCGATGATGCCGTGCGCGAGGCCGCTCGCACGCTGCGGCTGGGTGAGCACACGGTCATCTTGATGTATGGACCGGCTTTGCTCGAAGGGCCGCTGAAAATCGCGCACAACATCGCCGCGGCGACCGGTGCGCGCATCATGGCGCCGACGTTTAACGGCCGTATCGCTCGCGGGCGCGGGCGGCCATTGCTGGAATCGGTGCACTACCCCGTGGACGAGGCGGTCGCGCAGCTCAAGGACGTGAAGCACCTCATCCTCGTTGGCACCACCGAGCCTGTCGCGTTCTTCGCCTATCCCGGCAAGCCCAGCATCATGTCGCCGAAAGATGCCATCTCGCACGTGCTGGCAAAACCCGACGAGGATTTGCCCGACGCTTTGGAGCGGCTCGCCGATGAACTCGGCTGCCCCGCTGCGCCGATTCCCGATTATCCCACCACTGCTGTACCGGGCGCCGGCCCAGTGACGTTGCACGCTGCCGCACTGACGCTTGCAGCGCTGCTGCCGGAGGACGCCATCGTTGTCGACGAAGCGATCACCTCGCGCGGCCCATTTTTCGCGGCGACCAAAACCGCCGCGCGTCACGATTGGCTGCAAGTCCCCGGTGGCGCCATCGGCGACGGGATACCGCTTTCAACGGGTGCTGCCGTCGGCGCACCGGGACGCCGCGTGATCGTGCTGCAGGGCGATGGTTCCGCGATGTATACGATCCAGGGGCTGTGGACACAGGCGCGCGAAAATCTCGACGTCACCACGATCATTCTGTCCAACCGCACCTACGCGATTCTGTTCCTCGAGCTGAAGAATGTCGGCGCGCAGGCGGGACATGCCTCGCGCGATCTGTTCGCCATCGACCGGCCGAAACTCGATTGGGTCAAATTGGCCGAGGCGCAAGGCGTGGAGGGCGGCGTGGCCGATAGCATCGAACGCTTCGCCGATCTGCTGCGATACGCCAACAACCGGCGCGGGCCGTTCCTGATCGAACTGACGCTGTAATGAATCGATACGCCGCCGGGAACTGAAGCCGCTTTCTTATCCGTGCTTCATCGCGACGATGCTATAAAGGCGTAGTAGCAGAAGCGCGGCGGATGGCATGGCACTCTCAACTTACACGAAGCAATTTACTGTTGCCGGCGGCGCAGTTCTGATGCTGAGCGCGGCTGTGTACGAAAGTGGTGTGGGCGCGCGTGCAGCGGAGCCGCAACCCACCGGGGCCGTGAAGCGTGAGCAGATCGCCGTCAAAGGCATGCAGCGCAGTTTCATCAGCTATACGCCGCGCACGCTGAAGCCGAATGCGCCGCTGCTGTTCGTCTTTCACGGCTCGGGCGGCGATGGCGAAGCCATGCGCGACGTCACCGGACACGAATTCGATCAGCTCGCCGACCGCGATGGTTTCGTCGTGGTTTACCCGGATGGCTTTCAGACCACATGGAACGACTGCCGCAAAGGCTCGCCGCAACCGGCCCGCGTGATGAATATCGATGACGAGAGTTTCGTCGAAGCGATGATCGGCAAAATGGCGGCTGACCACGGCATCGACAAGAAGCGCGTGTTCTCGTCCGGCTGGTCGAACGGCGGCCAGCTCGGCTACCGCTTCGCGATGGAGCGCGCCAATCTTTTCGCCGGTGTCGCCGCGATTTCCGCCAGCGTGCCGCTGCCGAACAATCTCGCCTGTACGCCATCCGGAAACGCCATGCCGATGCTGATCGTCAACGGCACCGACGATCCGATCAATCCGTTCGCTGGCGGGGATGTGCGTCTTGGCAGCGCCAATCTTGGTCCGGTTTATTCATCGCAGGACACGGGCGCCTATTGGGCGAAGCTGCAAGGCATCACGAGCGCGCCCACGTCAAAACGCTTGCCGCACAAAGTCCCTGCCGATCCGACCTATGTGGACGAATTCACCTGGTCCGCGGCGGGCAAGCCGGGCGTGGTGCTGTATGCCGTGCATGGCGGCGGCCACGTCGTCCCGACGCGCACCCATCAGGACTGGGGCGGCTTGGGCCGCGAAACCGGCGACCTCGACGCCCCGGCCGTCATCTGGGACTTTTTCTCGAAGCTCCCGAGCAAGCCTTAAAGTAATCGCCGAAGCGCTCTTTAAAGCTGCAAAGGCAGGGGCTCTCCCTGCCTTTTTCCTTTGGCCTGAGCGGCTTGCGGCAAAGAAAATAAATCAGAAAAACACAGTAAAAGATGGAACATTTCTGAGTATAGAGAAATAGAACATAATAATGATCTAATAAAAACGCAGTCATTGTAAATCAAAGTCATCAAACACATATGTAAAACGGCGGCATTCTTCTTCCGCCTCTGAAAGGTGATTTGTTCATGACTGACAAGATCGATATGCCCATTTCGTCTCCGTCCGCGGCCCCAAAACCCCACCAAGCGTCGGCACATGCGCCGGAAGCAAAGCCAGCGCATGTCGATCCCGCGCGCGCACACGCGCCGGAAGCAAAGCCAGCGCATGTCGATCCCGCGCCCGCGCCTGCGACAAAGGTATAATAACTGCTGAGCGGGGAGGTGGGCGTTATGCACTTCCCCGTGCGCAGCCGGACTCAAGCCATGACGGACGCGCTTTAGTTACAGTCGTCACCGATTTCCACGAACCTGCCTAAATCCCAGCGGCACGCCACGCGCGCTCGCTTCGCCTAATGCCTGCCCTCGCGACAGTTCATTGTTTCGCAAGTTAAGGCCTTGGCGCACATGTTGGAGAATACCGTGAAACGATTCCTATGCGCTACTCTCGCGATGAGTTTGCTTGGCAGCACGACCGCCGCCATGGCCCAGCCCGATTATCGTAACCGTTCCGATCAGAACGACAGCCGCGGCGACCGCGACCGCAATGGCGGTAACCGGAACGACAACAATGGCACCGAAAACGGCCGCTATGATCGTGATCGCAACGAACAGGGCCGTAATGACCGGTACGAGAACCAGGATCGCAGGGATCAACAGGCCCGCTACGGTAACCCGCGGTGGTCACGTGGCGACCGGCTGCCGGATCGCTATCGGCAGAGCCAGTATATAGCTAATGATTGGCAGCAGCATGGCTTGCGGCAGCCGCCGCGCGGCTATCATTGGGTTCGCAACGACAACAGCGATTACTTCCTTGCCGGAATTTCGACGGGGAACATTTTTGAAGTTGTCTACCGCGACGATCGCGACCAGATGTGGCGCCAACGCTACGCCGCAACGTCCAGCTACAATGACGATGCCTATTACCGGGATTGCCGTAACGCACCAGATCCGGCCGGTGTGATTGCCGGAGCGCTGATCGGCGGCTTGCTGGGCAATGCTGTTGGAAGCGGCGGCGGACGTACCGGCGCAACGGTCTTCGGAGTGATTGCGGGTGGTGCGGCCGGCGCCGCATTGACGAACAATCTCAGCTGCGAAGACCGCGGCTATGCGTACAAAACCTATTCCGACGGCTTCAACGCCGGCAGATCCAATGCCACCTATCGCTGGCAAAACCCGCGCGGCGACAATCGTGGAGAGTTCCGCGTCGGCACTTACTTCAATGACCCCGCCGGTTTCCGCTGCGCCAACTACACGCAAAGCATCTACATCCGCGGCCGCGCACAAAAGGCGAGCGGCAAAGCCTGCCGCCAGCCCGACGGCGCCTGGGCGATCGTCAGCTGAATTTTCAGTATCCCTGAAACAGAAATAATCACAGAAAGAGAATACCAATGACCAATATGAAAACCATTCTTACAGCGCTCATGCTCGCGAGCGCCGCCGCAATTCCGATGTCCGTCAGCATCTTCGCCAGCGCAAACGCCGCGACGGCCGAAGATCTGAACAAAGACGCCAGCCAGGCGCTGGCAACGCTTTACCGGACCAATCCGGTTGCCGAACAGATGTCAAAGAGTGCGCGTGCCGTGCTCGTGTTCCCTAAGGTGATAAAGGCCGGTCTCGTGTTCGGCGGGAGCTATGGCGAAGGTGTCCTGAGAGAGGGCCCGAAAGTCGTCAACTACTACAATTCCGTTTCAGGCTCATGGGGACTGCAAGCCGGAGCGCAATCGTACGGCTATGTTGTCTTCCTGATGAGCAACAAAGCCGTTTCTTACATCAACGATACCAAGGGCTGGGAAATCGGCGTCGGACCGACGGTGGTTCTTGTGAACGAGGGCGTCGCCAAAAATCTGTCCACTTCCACGTTGAAGGACGACGCCTACGCGTTTGTCTTCGATCAGGAAGGTTTGATGGCGGGCGTGAGCATCGAAGGAACCAAAATTTCCAAGATCAAACGCTAATAATCCGCGCAGAAGCGGTCTCGTTCCATGAAGGAACGGGGCCGCTTCTGTCGCTGCTCAGCTTGACTTGGCGGCACGTTAGGCGCTGAGTGGACGCCATTCGAAAAATTTGCCCGTTGTGAGCAGGTTCGCGAGACGATCTCGCGCCCGAGGAGGGCGCTTTTATGGCGATTTACCGCTGTTATTTCCACGATAAGCACGGTGTTACGGACCAGTGGCAGGCGATTTCCGGCCAAAACGAAAGCGACGCCCGCCTTGCCGCAATGGACATCCTGCGTGAACGCCAACACATCGGGAAACTTGAAGTGTGGCAAAATGGTTTGCGCATCTTCGAAGTCGCGCGTGAGAGCCTGGATTGCGATTGAGCCGGTTCCGGCCGCGTCCACTTCGCCGGATCATGCTCTAGCCGATTTTTCGCAGGCGTTCTTTGTCTGCGGTATCCGCTCTTATGGCCCCGCGTCCTGGCGCGTTCCAGACCCGGCGACACACCACTTCGATGGAGACCTTATGATGACGCGCACGACGTCCAAGACGGTAATCTTTGCTCAGCCCTTCGTCGTGAATGAACGCGACGGAGAACTGCTTCCCGGCGTCTACACCGTAGAGATCGAGGAGGAAGGCTTCGAACGTGTTTCGTCCACGCACTCCCGGCGTATGTCCTTGGTGATGCCCTGCCGAGCGAACGATGGGATACCCCAGTACATCCCTGTAGAGCCTGGCGCGCTTGCCGCGGCGCTCGCGCGCGACGTGAGGTGTGGCGATTGACCGATGTTCGCCCCGACACAAGTGCGTACGTGCTGAGCCGCATCTATGCGCAAGGCTGGAGTGCCGGCAAAAAATTGCTTCCCAGCGACAGCGCGGACATTTCTTCGGCCGGGGCTGCGCGCAATCCCTACGTTACGCCGGTGGAGCAATCGCGTTGGATGAAGGGGTTTACGGACTCGTTCGACAGTCGCGCCGTGACATTCACGCCGCCTGGCAGAACCACCCGCCACAACCTCGCTGCAAAACCGAAAGTCGAGATATCATGAACCGTATTCCTGGACGGGACGACCTTACGCCGTCGGAGTTCGCATCGCTGTGCCTGGTCGCAAAGGGCTTCATGGGCCGGACGATACCCGTCAGCGCGCGAAAGCGGCTGGTAGAGTTGGGCTTGATCCAAGACATAATGGGCGGATTGATGCCCACGCCCGCCGGCAGAATGGTTGCGCGAGCGTAGAGCGCAATTTCGCCGTTAGATTGCGCGACAAACCAAGAGCGCAATCCGGCGAAGTGGACGCCGGTTCGCCGTTAGATTGCGCGACAAACCAATGCGATAGGGTGCCGCAAATCCTGCAAATGCAGGATCGGTCACGATTGTGAGGTACGGATATGAGCTATTTTCTCCGCTTCGGTAAACGCATGCCGATACCGTCGAGCCTGCAGGTTCTCCATGAACTGCGGGCGCTCTCCGCGGATGAAGATGCCCGCATGCGCTGCGCGGAAGAAGGCGGAATGGCCAGCACTGCCGGTTGGGACGAAATCGTCCAACACCGGCAATTGCTTGCTCGGGCGTAATCGAACAGCCAGCGCCTGTTTGCGCGGTTGATCAGTACGTATATCGAAGGCCCATGCGGAACAGGCGGGGGGCTTCGATATTGACGATCCCATCGCCGGCGCGTGCCGTCTGCACCTCGGCATCGAGTACATTGTCGACGCCCACGTACAAATCGGTCTTCGGCAGCACGTGGAAATTCACCCGGGTATCGACAATGGTCACTTGCTTGATCGGCAGCGTGTTCAGATCGTCGGACCAGCGCAGCGATTCCCATCGCGCATAACCTTCCACCGACATCCATGGCAGCGGCGAGGCGACAACGCCCGCCGTTACCGTCCAGCGTGGCGTCTGCGCCGGACGCTTGCCGGTGAGCGCCGGAGCCTGCGTCCCGCCATGCACATGCGCGTCCGTCAGGTTGAACCCGCCGCGCAACGACAGCATATCGTTGAGCTTCCATTGCGCTTCGCCTTCGACACCGAAGGCGCCGATGTCGCCGACATTCTGGCGCTGCTGGTACCTGCCGCCTGCGGGCAGAGAACCTACTACCGGAAATGTGCCAGGACCAATGCCAAGCGTTACGATCGTGACCGCGTCGGTGATTTTGTTCCAGAAGCCGGTAGCGGCCCAGGTAAACGCGCCCTGATCGTCGCCAAGCCCGGCTTCGATGCCGTAGAGCTGTTCGGGTTTCAGGGCTGAGTTGGCGGCCGTGAAATCGTTGCCGATGCGGAAATTGCGATAAAGCTCGTTCATCGTCGCGGGACGAAAACCATTATACGCCGCGGCGCGGATATACAGATCGCCATTCAAATTGCGGCGAACACCGGCGCGCGCGGATGGCACGCTGCCGCTGGCATCCGCGGTCTGAATATTGGACGTGATGGCGCCGGTCGACAGCGTCCGATCGATGATATGGCCGTTGTAATTGCGCCATTCGTCGAAACGCACGCCGGCTGTGATCAGCCAGTCGTCCACGCGGCTTGCGCCCTCCAGGTAAGCGCCGCCGACCAGCGTACGGCCGCCGGCAAAGCGGCTGTTGCGGAACTGTCCGCTGGTGAAGGTGGACAGTTCGCGCGATTCGCCCTGTGCCAGCCGCAAATCGGTGCCGGCTTCCCAATCCAGCCAGGAAAGCCGCCCTCGCACCGCCGCATTGGCGCCCCAGCCGAGCGCCGGTACGGCATATTGCAGGCCCGTCGGGTTCACACTCGTGCGCGTGTACGTGATGTTGTAAATGTCGGTGTCGCGAAACCACCCCTGGATACGCCAGCCCAGGCTGTCGTCCCGTTCCGGATGGGCGATGGTGATACTGCCCGTCGTTCCCTTCGCTCTCGAAAAGCCGGCGCGGATGCCTGTGTTCCGCCGCTCGTCGTAAAACCCGAAGCGTCCCGTGATCTGCGTCCCGTCACCGATTTCCACGCCGCCATGCACGGATGCATTGGTTGCTTTCAGCGAAAGTGGCGTGTCGGCCGAACTACGTTGCCCATCGGCCACCGGAATCCAGCCGCCGCTTGTCATGTACATGCCGCTGGCGCCGAAGCTCACATTGTCGAACTGGACATTGCCGGAGCCCGCCACGCGCGCCTCGCCGATTTCCGCGGCTTCGATGCTCGCGACGCCGCTGGTGCCCGCGCGTTCCGTCAGCGCGATCACGCCTGTCAGCGCGCCCGCGCCATAGGGCCCGGCCCCCGCGCCGCGAACGATTTCGGCGGCCTGAATTGCTTCTGTGGGAATCGAAGACCAAATGATCCATCCGCCGAATGGATCGTTCTGCGGAACGCCGTCCAGTGTCACCAGCGCCCGGCCCGCGCCGGAGGCGCCGATGGAACGCAGCGATACGCCTTGCCCCGTGGCATTTGTCGAGGTGGCGCTGTTGCGGCGAAACAGCGACAGCGCCGGTACTTGGCGCAAGGCGGTGTCCAGCTGCGGCGAGATCTGGATTCGCTGCTCGTCGATGATCGTCGTCGAGAACGCATCGTTGCCGACGGGATCGGGTGGCCGCGCCGTGATGAGCACCTGCTCCGGAATGTCCTGGGCGAGGGCGGCGGGCACGCAAGCCGCCGTCGCAAGCAGAGCGCTTACCCCGGCGAACAGGCGCGTGCGTAAAGAAGTGGCGGCCATAGGCGTCTCCCCCGGGACAAAACGGATTTCGTGTCTTTGGCGTTCATGGCGTTGGACCGCCAATGAATTGTGCTTGAACCTAAGTACCACCACGGCGGTGGTGCGCAATGCCGAACCGCTATAGCCCACAGGGAACCCCTGATGAAAGCACGACCGTTTCGGCGTGAATTTACGGGACAATCACGGTGAATTGACGCGCGGCGCTAATGGAAGTCCTTGAGAGCTTCGAGCCGCAGCGGCCCAACGCCTGCATTCAGTCAGGCCCGTACCCTGTCGTGCCGCCGCCCCGCGCATAACCGCGAATGTTTTTATCCCAGCGCCGTCTTGCCTGTGGGCAAACCACCGGGGCCCGGAGACTGCGGATTTCTGCCCGATAGGAACCAAATTGTAGAAATCGCGCACGTGGCCAAACCATATGTAACGCTTGCGGCTATCATGACATCGATAGGAATAGCGTAAGCCAGAGCTACCGCAAAAAATCCCCAATCGGCAATCAGCACTATGATCAGTGCGGTAACTTTCCACTCGCGAAGCAAGCGGCAGGCAAAGATCATTCCAACCGCCAGCGCAACAAGCGATAGAGCGTGCAGCGGGACAAGCAACCCAGACCCAATGAAAAGTCCTGTCTGGTTACCTAACGGCAGAAAGGGCAACAGACTCGAAGCGAGTGTAACGATTCCATAAAAAAAGAATGCCCCATAGACCAGATCAAAATTCCATCGTCCGCACGTCATGTTCCTGGTTCCCGCTGCGCTATTTGTTGACTTCGATTTTCACAGGCTTGGCGCTCAAAAATTACTTCCGCGCTTCCTGCGGGACGCCTGCTTTAAAATGCGCGCCGGCTCGGGTTGGGGAAGGGAGAAGCCGGCGCGCCGTTAGCAATGCAGGGGCAATTTAACACCATGCTAGCTTAAGTTTAGCCTTTCCCAATTCGTGCCATTGGACCACTGAATGACGCGGTTGTCGTTAGAGATAATAACGCCAAGCATGTTCCAGATGGGGCCGGCGCTGATCGAGATGGCGCTCGTCATCTTTGCGTGGCCGAATTCGCCCTTTTCGTTGCGGATTTCAAGATCGGCCCCGGTTTGCTTGATCGTGAATTTCGTGCCGGACCAGCCACACGTCACTTTATCGCCGACACAATTATAGGTTCCCGCCATATTGGGGAGATCCTTAGCCCCCGTTTGCGCCTTTGCCACAGTAGACAGAAGCACGGTGGTAATCGTTGCGGTTGCTGCGAGAACGATAGAGAATTGCAGCCAAGCCCGAAGCTTGCGGCCAGATTTGTTCAATAAAGAGCGGTTCATTTGGGTCCTCCTCTGCGATCAACTGCGGAGAAGTTTGCCTCTGGCTGTGCCTGAAGTGAAATGAGTTCTCCCGCTGGCACGCATTGAAGAGTTCAATGGTTCAATCCGGAGCGGCGCACGGCTCCGCGTACGCCGCACAAAATCGCTACAGCTTTGCGCGGCGGTGTGGCATTCCCAGCGTGTGGGCAATGTCATCGGCCAGAAGCTCCGCTGCGCGCGAGAGGCGTCCGGGAGCCCGGTACAGAGCAATCTCCGTGTCCGGCAATGCCGGTAACCCCACGTCATCGCCGAGTACCTTCAGCCCATCGGGGACCATGTCCTTTGACATAACGCCAATCCCAAGTCCGGCTTCCACCGCCGCCAATAGGCCCTCGCTGCTGAGACTGGTAAACACAATTCTCCAATCCCGTTTGGCGGCCTGAAGGCCTGCCAGCGCGCGTTTGCGAAAAACATCTGGGGCGGAGGCAAGGACCAGGGGAATCGGCTTGTCTGGGTCCAAAACCAGCTTTTGGCCGCCGACCCAAACCAAAACATCGCGCCATACCGCGACGCCGCCGGTCGGCCCCGACGGCTCGCGCTTGACCAGAACCAGGTCGAATGCGCCCTTCGAAAAACTTTCAAGCAGGTTGAAACTGAAATTGCAGCTCACTTCGAGCGAGACACGCGGATGCGCGCGTGCAAATCGCGCCAACACACCGGAGAGATAAAATGTCCCAAAATCTTCCGGTGTTCCGAGACGGACAACGCCTTCGACATCGGGTTCGAGAAGCCGCGAGCGCGCCTCGTCGGCCAAATGCAGAAGCTGACGCGCATAGGGGAGAAGAATTTCGCCTTCTCCCGTCAATCGCAGGTCGCGGCCGCTGCGTTCGAAAAGCGCGTGTCCGAGGCCTTCCTCAAGTTTCTTGATTTGAAGACTCACCGTCGATTGGGTGCGTCCTACGCGTTCCGCTGCACGCGTAAACCCCGCATTGTCGACAATCGCCACGAAAGTCCGCAGCAGATCGAAATCAAAGGGTGGTAATGGTGTGCTCAATGCGAACGCCTTGGTGTGATGAAATCGATTTCGGTCAATTCCATTTCCTAAATTGAAGGGCTTTCGCCGGCCGTCCAACCCAACCTGGCTGCGCAAACCCGTGGTGGATTTATGCCCATTCCAACCGGTTCCTAAACGCCCATACCTGATTCCAGATGATGAAATTGCCATAATTTGCAACGCCTTTCAAAGTTGGCGGGCATGCGGAAAGAGGCGCCGCAGTTTCAAGCTCCGGCGCCTCATCCCTCCAGCCTTTGGTTCAGGCTGTTTTCACGGTTAGAAAGTGCTTTCCCTCAGGGCCCTCGACCAGCATGAGGACATTGTCGCGGCCGGCATTCTTCGCCTCCGAAACCGCGCGGCCTATGTCGGCCGGCGTGCGTACGTCCTTGCCTCCGGCGCTGATGATGACATGGCCGGCGCGCAGTCCCTTGCTGGCCGCATCGCTGTTGCGCGCGACAGAGGTAACGACAACACCGGTTGCCGTTTCATCAAGTTCGAACTGCTCGCGTGCTTCCCCTGTCAGAGGTGCGAGCTTCATCCCGAGAATGTCCTCGCTCGAGGGCGAGATGCTGGAGCCAAACCGCGACGCATCGGCCACCTGCTGCAAATCGCGCTTGCCAATGGTAGCGGAGATTGTCTCCTTTCGACCGTTGCGCATGACGGTGAAGTCTACCTTGCTGCCTGCGCGCATCATGCCGACGCGGCGGGTCAGATCGCGCGAGTCCAGGATCGTCTCGCCGTTCAGGCCGACGATGACATCGCCCTGTTTTATTCCGGCCTTTTGAGCAGGACTGTCCTCCACCAGGCTCGCAACGATGGCGCCCTTCGCATCCGTTACGCCTAGGCCGCTTGCCAGATCCGGGGTGAGGGTTTGAATCTGTACGCCAAGCCAGCCGCGCGTGACCGAGCCGTGTTCCTTCAACTGGGCGACCACCGCCTTTACGGTCGAGGCCGGAATTGCAAAGCCAATACCGACGCTGCCACCGGAAGGAGAGAAAATCGCCGTGTTCATTCCAACAACCGTCCCCGAAATATCGAAGGTCGGACCGCCGGAATTTCCCTGATTGATGGGGGCGTCGATCTGGAGAAAATCGGTATACGGACCGCTGCCGATGTCGCGATGTATCGATGACAGAACGCCCGCGGTCACGGTGCCGCCCAGACCGAACGGATTTCCAACCGCCACGACCCAATCGCCAACCCGCATGCGGCTGTCGTCACCCAACACGACCGTTGGCAAATTCGTACCGCCGTCCGCTTTCAGAAGTGCAATGTCGGTGTCCTTGTCGGTCCCGACGATTCGGGCCGGCAGCTCGCGCCCGTCCGATAGTTGAATTGTTATCTTTGTGCTGCCTTCGACGACGTGATTGTTTGTCACAATGTAGCCGTCGCTTTCGATGATGAAGCCCGATCCCCGTGCTTCAGCGCGGGGCGAAGGCATCGCCCGCGGCGTGCCTCTTTGGCCGGAGCCAAATCCCGGTGCTTGTCCAAACGGACGGAATCGATCTGCGAATGGGGCGGGCACGTCATCCATGTTGCTTGCAATACGCGGCTGTCCATCGCGTTCGACGACAACCGACACGACTGCTGGTCTCACATGCTCGACCAGATCCGCGAAACTGGCAGGACTGCCCTGGTTAAGCAGACGGGGCGTCTGCGCCGTAATATCCGCCGCGACGCGGGACTCGACCTTTTGGGCGGCCGAACATTGGCTCATGAAGAGCCCGCCTGTTGCCGCGGACATCAGTAAGCCAACAAGGAGCGTTTTCGACGTTTTCATACTTTTCGTGTTCATGGTCCTAACTCGCTGTGAGAATGACACTGTCCCTTGGTGTCCCGTATCCCGCTTTACTGTCCCAGCGGGATACGGTGACGAACGGAGCCAAGGATCAACATGTCTTGGTTTACCGGATCGCCGTGACCGAGAATGGTTTCCCTGTCGTGGCGTAAGCGAAGTCGCTCGTATCTCCAATCAGGATCGCCCGTGCGGCGCCGTCGCTGTCGAGCAATATTTTTACTTCCGGCGTCCCGTTCTCCTTCATCAAAAGGGACATAGTGGGCTCGTTCGCTGCTTTGCGGCTTTCCCTGATGTCCTGCGCCGTGGGGTTCGGGGCGGAACCAATGTGCCTGCGCACGCCCGTCGCGGGATCGGGGCTGAACCAGTTCGCGGCGGCTGCTGGCGTTGCAAGCGCCACGGACACAAGCGCCAGAGGCAGCATGATTGCGGCTTTCTTGAATTTGATGCCGAACATTGAAGTCTCCTTCGTGTGCTGCGATCGCCGAGTACATCGCTGCTGTTGGGTTCTCGTTCTCGACATCCAAAACTTATGCAGTTGGGGCGCATATTGGAAATTGATTGCATCAATTCCCGCCATCGGCTTTTCAAATGCCTATCGAAAAACAATGGATGCTTGGATTTTTGACGGTGTCTCGGATAGTCACGCGTCATCTCCGCGCCGCTCGCCGTGGCGAAATTCTTCGCTTTCACTATCCGATTTCGAATGGATTGCCGGCGCGGAGACGCCGTGCTGTTAGAAAGACGTCTTGTATTCGCGCTCTCGCTGAGCTGCTCCGGTCTTTCTGCTACGCGCACGGCGAGCGAGCATGTTAAGCGACTCGATCAAGGCCGAGAACGCCATGGCCGCATATATGTAGCCCTTCGGAACATGCGTGCCAAACCCCTCCGCAATCAGGGCCATTCCGATCATCAGCAGAAATCCCAGTGCGAGCATGACGATGGTTGGATTCGCATTGATAAAATTGGAAAGCGGCGTTGCCGCAATCACCATAACGGCCACCGCAAAAATCACCGCAATGACCATGATGGGAACATCGTCCGTCATGCCGACGGCGGTGATGATACTGTCTATCGAAAACACGGTGTCGAGCAGAACAATTTGCACAATGGCCGAACAAAAATTGCGGTTGCCGCCCTCGCTGCCATGGTCGTCTTGGTCCTGATCGGGCTCGACCCGGTGGTGAATTTCCTTGGTCGCTTTCCATACCAGGAACAACCCGCCGGCGAGCAGGATCAGATCTCGCCACGAAAAGCCTTGGCCGAAAACGCTGAAAAGCGGTGTGACCAATTTCACGATGAAAGCAATCGCGCCAAGCAATACAAGCCGCATGACCAAAGCCAAACCGATTCCTATCCGGCGTCCGCTTTCGCGCTGATGCTCGGGCAATCTGTTGGACAGGATCGCGACAAAGATCAAATTGTCGATACCAAGCACAACCTCCATGATGATCAATGTCAGAAGCGCTATCCAGGAGGCCGGTTGTGCGGCGAGCGCAAGCAAGTCTTCCATCGAACTATGACCTTTTTGCTTTCATTGGGTGCGCTTAATACACAAATATGCATGAAATCTGCTGAGACCCCAGGGGGACGATTTATGGCTTTACCATTATTGGGCCGGTCGGCAGGCGCGCGCTCAATCTTAATCCATAGAAAGACGATTGTGGCCCGTCAAATCCACAGATGGCGACGCATGACATTACGCCATTATTACAGTGCGTTTCACGATGTCAGCTTGCGATTCACCTGGGCTCGCTTCTCCAACTCCTGCGAAAGCCGCGAAAGGTCTCCGCGATTTTGCTGAAGAAAGGACACGAATTCGGATCGCTGATTTATCAAAAGCCACGCGCCCTCGAATTGCAAATCCGTGAGGATCGGGTCACCGCGTTCATTCTTGCGCACGCGAAACCCAATCTTGAGTGGAGGAGACTTGCTACTCGCATCGACCACATCCGCAGTTACCACCGCGTCGTCGTCCGAACGCTGGGTTGAACCTGTTACCCGGATGGTCCGCTCAGCATGGCTCTCTAATATGCGTTCATAAAACATGATCGTGAATTCGGTGAAGGCCGCGACAAAAGGTGAAATATCCGATTCCAGAGCACTCCGGGCATAAGGACCGACTGTAAACAGGGCGGCACGCTTCATATCTGTAATAGAAAGCACGAAAGCTCGAAATTCTTGTCGACGCTGCTCGCCCGAAAGCAATGGATTCTTCAAGATCGCTTGCCCCGCTTCGATGCGTGTTTTCACGAAGGTTTCGGGAGCATTGGAAGCAACGGCTTGCGCTGGGAATACCAGGAAGCTAGCGCCCACCGCTAGGCAAGTAAGCGCGCACCTTCTGTCCATATAATGTGAATACATAGCCTGGCTTTCCGTAACACTATTCGTTCCACCGCCAAGAGAACAGATAGCGAATGAAACGCACCAGCTCTCTCTAGACATTCACTTTCCTATTTGAAGTGAAGGTATTTGGGAAATTGATAGCATCAATCCCCATCATTGAGTTTTCATATAGGCAGTATGGATTCCGCTGATGTTTTGGTTGGAACAAGGCGCGCGGGGGCAGAAAACCGCCGTCCGCTCTTTGCGTGTTGCCACAATTTCCAACCCACCGCCAAGGTTCCTGCTCAAATCTCGGCGAGAGGTCGGCAAGCCTGCCCCCCCTTTTGGGTCAAATATGCCTGGTCGAGGAGATGGGCAGATCGCACGGCATTTAGCTGATTTGGTGGCGGAATTGTCTGCCGTGCGTATCTAGTTGCGCAATACTCGCCAATAAAGTTCAACCGGTTCCGCTTGCGCCCTGCCCCCGTCGGAACAGTGCTTCGCGCGCGGAGTCAGTAAGGGCGAAGCATGGTGGGCCTTTCCGAACAAAACTCGGCACTGGGTGCTTAGCATCCCAATTCATTCTAAACATTCGAAAACTCGGCTCTTGAGTGCCGGTAGCACGAGAGCTGGCGCTACGTGATGACCGTTAACGAGCGACCTCGAGCATGACCTCGTTACGGCGCAGAAAGGGCAGCGTCCAGGGCGGGTTGTAAAAGGCATAGGTGGGAGCGGCCACAGTTGTCAGTTTCTTCGCTCTGACAAACTCCGTCAGTTGATCCGTGTGGCGCTTTAAGCTGTCCTCGCCTGCGAACCCCGAAAATCTGATCACCGCGAACCGCTTTCCATCGATCTCCTTCAGCTTGACGGCAGGATTCTTTGGCTTGGGGAGGGTCTCCATGGTGTAGCTGGCGGGCATGATGAATCGCACCTGCCACGAATTCCCCTCACCCTGCTGGGTAACCGGCGCCGTCATAGCGATTTTTTCGCTGGCCTGCTGGGTGACCGGGGCGGTCATCGCCACTTTCTGCGAGGAGAGATTATTACCGAAGATATAGTCCGCAATGATGCGAAAACCCTCGCTGATTGCCTTGTCCCGCTCGCCCGAGACGTCCGCTTCGGCGACAATCATCGCCGCGTAGTCGCGAATCTCTATGCTCTGATCGCTTTCAACGACTTTGTATTTTGGCTGCTCGACACTGCTCACAACGGGACCCCATAAGGCTCCACCGAGCACAACGGCGCCAGCAAGAGCGATCAACCACATACCCTTCTTTCCCATTCACAATCCTCCGTAGTCAATTGTACATTCTTGCGGAACAATGCGAACGGGGACACGCAGAGTTGTCCTCCGTAAAACCCCAGCCTTGGTTTTCCATGGGGGGTATCGGGTTCCTTTTGATAATTGGAACTCCGTGGTTGCATTGAGTACACTTCCGAGGTCTGCTTGATCTCTTCCTAGCACGGGTCGTTCCTCATGCCCTGATTGGGCTTTCTTGAACAAGGCGATTTGATAGCCGCGCTGAAACTCGGCTCGGCCAGAATGACGATTTTGGGTCAAAACTTACGATTATGGGGCGGGAACGAATATAGTTCGCGCTTAAAATTGATAGTCTAATGACAATAATCCGTAATGCAGCCACGCAAAGGTGTAGACCTTATTGTTGTCGGCGCCGCCTTCAAGCGTGCGGTAGCCGGCGTTCAAACCGATTCTATCGGTGACCTGATATCTCACTTTGAAAGCGGCATCGATCGCCCTGCCTTGCGGCGCGGCCAGACCCTCAACGTCAAGGATGGCGCTCCAGCGTTCGCTGAGATTGCGCCGGGCATAAAAGCTCAGAAGCGGCACCACGCCCGTGTTTGCGCGGTTCGCCTCCACAGCGCCTTGCGTCAAGGCGATGTTCGCATCCCGTACCTTAATGGTAGCTCCACCCCAAAGCTGCCACTGGGAATCGTCCAAGAACTTGTACCGATATCCAATGCGATAGGAATCGAATTGGTATCGACCCGCAGTCGCGACATTGGCCGCAAACGTCGCCCCTTGGAAATTTACCGGCGTCAAAAACGCACCCGTTCCCGATATCGTCAGAGGTGCGTAGAGCGCATGTATCTGGTGCCTGCCGCCCCAGGTGTAGCCCGCCGACAATCTGCCGAAGAGCTTCGTTCCCGCCCCCTGCAACTCTTTGAGAGAAAATCGACTGCCCTGGGACAATGTGGCTGTCGTTCTGGCAGGGGACTGCGCATCGTTGAGGCTTTGCCAAACGCCGCCAGTCTCGATCTCCACGCGATACCCGTTTTCAAACGCATGCACCGAGCCTGTGCCCAGTGAAAGCACCACTATCGCCAAAACATTCAAAATTCTTACGCTGTGCAAGGTAAACTTCATCTGCTTCTACCTATCTCCGTTGTAACGCCGATGAAAGAACGGCACGCCGGCATTTCCAAATCGGCCTGCTGACACGGACCGAAATCGGCAGGATGCCGGCCTGCCCTGATAGGCACTTTTCGTACTAAGCGGCTTTTGGGAATGCGCCTTCACAAGATGCGTGGTCACGCTAAATGCCGGCTGAGGACGAGTGGCAAAAATTTGGTCAGAATTCCTCCGGTACAAAAAGTCTTCAAGCTGTCTTGCGAATGCTGATCCCGGACGCCACTGAGCAGGTATCCTCATAAATCATTGGAGCCATGGCACGCCGATTGACATGCCATGGCTCGTCACCGTTAACCAACGACTTGGTACAGGAAGGGTTCCTTACGTAAGAATTCGGTTGCCTTTTTTGTCCGGGTTCATGTGGTAGGCCGTCAGAAGAATTGCCATCAACATGGCCGAGAATAGCCCGGCAAATCCGCCTACGAGTTTGTGCGGTAAGTGCAACAAGTGATCCGTAACTTCTTCCGCCGCCAATCCGCCGGCCAATGCGGCAACCAGGGAGAATACGATAGTGATGGAAGTCAGGCTCGAATGATCAGGTCCGGGAAGCCCGTTACGAACCACAACCATATGCCGCGCGAAAACTGAAGCTATGGCGGCTACCAGTCCGGCGGCTATTGCGATAGCCGGGCCACTCATCGCACCCTCAAGCACCATTCCCGTTACAATGCCGGTTGCTATCCCGGCAAGCGTCATAACCAGCATGCTAACTGTACCCATAGCTTCACTCCTATTATGTTCGTTTTGAGGTAACAGTTCTTCCGTACTTGCCGCGCACGGTAGTGCCTGTTTTCTACAAGGAACATATTCAGGAATGCGGCGCCATTTTGGAAATTGATATTGCAAATGCCGGCGATTGACTCCGCAAATGGGATGAAGGGCTAGCAATGACGATTTTTGGGCCTTTGGGTGACTGGCTGAGCCCGCCGAAACCTGCCGTTCGCCACCTGCTCAAGAGACGGCTCGACCGCGTTATTTCCGGACATTTTCGACGTAGGGCTGAAATGTCCGGATTGCTATAATGTGCATAGGCGCGTCACGCTTATGCCGGCTCGGAGCCGAGGCTCATGCGGCTAAGGCGGCCGCAACCGCGGCGGCATGATCGGTCGATCCCCCGCCCCGTCATCGTGCCCTCACGCGATTAACCTGACAATTCCACGATTACGTTGCGGCGAGCGATCTTCTCAGGCGAACTCTCCCGCAAATTTCTTTACGGCCACGAGCACCAGGGCCATTCCGCTCCAAACGGCGCCGCGCTTCAGCCCTAGTCGAATATCCCGATCCAGAACGTAGCTCGATGAAAAACCAATTACGAAGACAGCCACAACGCCGAAATAGAGAATGATGTCGAGCAGAATTAGCCACCGCGTCGTGGTCCAAGCGCCCAACAGGATCAAAAGTGATGTAATGCACGGAAACAGCATGACCAGCATTGAATCGCGCACAAGAGTGCCGGATTCCTTCATCGTCAAATGTGCGCCAATCTCGGCTTCTTTGGTAATGAATCTCACGAAGAACCTGGTCAGGGTCATCGCAAGTCCGATCAGGAGCACCCCCAATACTGCGTCCGAATATTTTAGCCGGTCCGGCTGAACAGCAATGTCGACTGTCATGATGGCTATGACGCCGTAAAGAACGGATGCGATACGCGGAGCGGTTGCCCGGCGTTGCGCTGACCAATCTGGAGAATTTGCTTTCACAAAACGAATCTATCAGCCGGTGATGCTGTCAGTCTAACGCTAACTTGCCTCTGGGTTCCTGGGTCTAAGGCGGCTTCGGCGGTGTAAATGGCTAGGATTTCCTGCAAACGGCGTCGGTTTCCGGCGGATGTCATTTGGCGGGTCTGAATGCCGATGTCCGCTATGGTCACGAATCTTCCTTCCCTGCGTCTGGCGCAGGCCTGGCGCGGGACATCGGCCGCGGTGTTTGTCCCACCAGATCTCGGCAGAGCGCAGAGCGAAGCCGGTTGTGGCCGCCAAATCGAGGGCGAGCGTTACCGGCCGGCCAAGTGAGCTTAGTTCGACTGAGCGCGATTGCGACTAGAGCATGATCCGATCAAAATGAATCGGATCATGCTCTAGATTCCTTGGTTTTGCGCGCAATCTAACGGCGAACCGGCATCCACTTCGCCGGATTGCGACTAGAGGCGTAGCTAACGAAACATCGGGACCGGAATGGAACGCACATGGCGCGCGCAATAAAAAAGCCGGACTTTTGGTCCAGCTTTTTCCAAGAAGACTAGTTTTGATTTGGTGGAGCCAAGCGGGATCGAACCGCTGACCTCTTGAATGCCATTCAAGCGCTCTCCCAGCTGAGCTATGGCCCCACGCGCGAGAAGTCCGTTTTAAGGTTCGTCCTTCTCGATGTCTGCATCGATAATGCCGGCGACGTCGTCTTCGTCTTCCTCGACGTCCTCCAGCAAGCTGTCGTCTTCTTCTTCCTCGTCGATATCTTCTTCGAAGTCTTCTTCCTCGACCGGCTCTTCTGCCGCGGGCTGGTCGGCCTCTTCGCCGTCTTCCGCATCGGCTTCGATCAGCGGCTCATCGGCCTCGGGAATTTCCTCTTCGAGCTCCTCGTCGTCGGCGCTGGCTTCAGCGTCGTCGTCCTCGGCTTCCTCGTCCTCTGTATCCTCAATGACTGCCTTGACGGGCGCAATCGCCTTCGCGGGCTCAGGGACTCGCGTGCGGCGTTGCTTTAACAGCATTTCCGGCTCGAAGGTAAAGGCGCATTTGGGGCACTCGATCGGCCGCTTCTGCAGATCGTAGAATCGTGCCGCGCAAGAGGGGCAGACGCGCTTCGTGCCGAGATCGGGTTTGACCAAGGTTTTTGTTCCCGGTTGTTACTTTAAGGGCGGTGGGTTTGCCATGAACGCACGGGGCTGTCAAAGCGTGACTGCCGGACTTGACCGGGCCATCCATTGGTTTAGGCAATCCGTAACCGAAGAACGGTGTAGGTATGGCCGAAAGTTCCGAAAACAAGCCCCTGATCGCGCACAAATCCGTAAATCTTAAGGGGGGCGTTCTGGCGCCAGGGGACAAGTCGGTTTCCCACCGTTCGCTGATTCTGGGGACCCTGGCGGTCGGCGAGACGGCTATCACCGGCCTCCTCGAAGCGGAAGACGTGCTCAACACGGCCCAAGCGATGCGCAAGCTCGGCTCCACCGTGGTGCGCCAAGGCGAGGGACGCTGGAGCGTCCACGGCGTGGGCGTCGGCGGTTTTGCCGAGCCTTCCGGTGTGCTGGATTTCGGTAATTCGGGCACCGGCGTCCGGCTGACCATGGGGGCGGTCGCCACCACGCCCATCACCACGGTATTCACCGGGGATGCCTCCTTGCGGCGGCGGCCGATGCGGCGCGTGCTGGAGCCCTTGGCGCTATTCGGCACGGTAGCCGAAACCCGCGAGGGCGGCCTGCTTCCGGCAACGCTGAAGGGCGCGCGCCATCCCGTGCCGATCGAACATCGGCTGCAAGTTGCCTCCGCGCAGGTAAAATCGGCGCTGCTGCTGGCGGCTCTGAACGTGCCGGGCCGTTCCACGATCATCGAGCGCGCCGCCACCCGCGACCACACAGAGCGCATGCTCAAAGCGTTTGGCGCGGCGATCACAGTGGAGCCGCTTGGAGGCGGCGCGGCGGCGATTTCCGTCACCGGCGAGGCCGAGCTGCATCCTGCGCCAATTGATGTGCCCAGCGATCCGTCGTCGGCGGCGTTCCCGCTTGCCGCCGCGCTGATCGTTCCTGGCTCTGAGATTCTGCTGCAAAACGTCATGCTCAACCCGCGGCGGATCGGCCTGATCCAGACGCTGCTGGAAATGGGGGCGAATATCGAAATCCAGAACCGCCGCGACAATGGCGGCGATGAAATCGGCGATCTTCTTGTCCGTTACTCCACCCTTAGGGGAGTCGAAGTGCCGGCGGAGCGCGCTCCCTCCATGATCGACGAATATCCCATCCTGGCCGTCCTGGCGTCCTTCGCGGAAGGGCCCACTCTGATGCGGGGTTTGGAAGAGTTGCGCGTCAAGGAAAGCGACCGGCTCGCCGCGGTTGCCGCCGGCCTTGCCGCCAACGGGGTGCGTTACACGGAGACGGCCGACAGCCTGACCGTCGAGGGCGCCGGCCCAGACGGTGTTCGCGGCGGCGGCACGGTGGCGACGCATCTGGATCACCGCATCGCCATGAGCTTTCTGACCATGGGCTTGGCATCGCGAGAGCCCGTCACGGTCGATGACGGCGCCATGATCGCGACCAGCTTCCCGAATTTCATAGAGCTGATGCGGGCGATTGGCGCGGACATCGGCCCTTTGCAGCCGTGAGCATCGTCATCGCCATCGATGGCACAGCGGCCTGCGGCAAGGGCACCTTGGCCAAGCGGCTGGCGCGCCATTACGGCTTTGCCCACCTCGATTCCGGCGCCCTCTACCGGCTGGTTGGCCTGGGCGTTCTGGACCGGGGCGGCGACCCTTCCAATGCCGCTGAAGCTATCGCCTCGGCCCGGAATATCGATACGTCCGCCCTGGAAGACCCGCGTCTGCGGTCCGGGCAGGCGGGCGAGGCGGCCTCTCAGGTTGCGGCCATCCCCGAGGTTCGCGCCGCCGTTCTGGATTATCAGCGCCAATTTTGCGTGCGGCCCCCGAACGCGGCACGGGGCGCCGTAATCGACGGCCGGGACATCGGCACCGTGATTTGCCCCGCTGCTACCGCCAAGCTGTTTGTGGACGCCCGTCCCGAAGTCCGCGCTAAGCGCCGCTGGCTGGAGTTGAAGGGCCAAAACGCCGGTTCCCTGCCGGATTTGGCCACCCTCCAGGCCGATCTTCTGGCCCGCGATGCCCGCGACCGCGCGCGCCCCGTGGCGCCCTTGCGTCAAGCCGAAGACGCCATCTTGCTGGACACCTCCGATTTGGATATAGAGGCCACCTTCGCGAAGGCCCTCGACTTGGTACACACCAGCGTCGAGAAAGCACTCGCGGTCCGCCCCAGGGGCTAAGGAGGCCCGGCGGCGCCGCAGAGAGACTTGCGAATCCATACCGACATGAACACCGGCTTTCCGCCGGACCGGATCGTTTGGGTGCCTGCCCGCACGTCCGCTTTCTCAACACTAGGAGACTACATGGCCAGAGCCGCTGAAAGCATTTCCACCCCGAGCCGCGACGATTTCGCGGCGATGCTCGAAGAGAGCTTCATCGATCGCTCGCCGGCTGAAGGCGCCGTCGTCAAAGGCATCATCGTCGCCGTCGAAAACGATTTCGTCGTGGTCGACGTCGGTCTGAAGACCGAAGGCCGCGTGCCGCTGAAGGAATTCGCGACTCCGGGTCTGCCGCCGAATGTGAAGCTCGGCGATGAAGTCGAAGTTTATGTCGAGCGCGTGGAAAATGCTTTGGGCGAAGCTGTGCTGTCGCGTGACAAGGCTCGCCGCGAAGAAAGCTGGACCCGTCTGGAAAAGGCTTTCCAGGACAGTGGCCGCGTTAGCGGCGTGATCTTCGGCCGCGTCAAAGGCGGCTTTACGGTCGATCTCGACGGCGCCGTCGCGTTCCTTCCGGGCAGCCAGGTCGATGTGCGCCCGGTGCGCGATGTCGGCCCCCTGATGAATATGCCGCAGCCCTTCCAGATCCTGAAAATGGACCGCCGACGCGGCAACATCGTCGTGTCGCGCCGCGCCGTGCTTGAAGAAAAGCGCGCCGAGGAACGGTCCGAACTGGTCGCTTCGCTCGCCGAAGGCCAAGTGCTCGAAGGCACCGTCAAAAACATCACCGACTACGGCGCGTTCGTCGATTTGGGCGGCGTCGATGGTCTGTTGCATGTGACCGACATTGCCTGGCGGCGCGTGTCGCATCCCACCGAAGTTCTCTCGGTTGGCCAGCAGGTCAAAGTGCAGATCATCAAGGTCAATCACGACACGCAGCGCATCAGCCTTGGCATGAAGCAGTTGCAGACCGATCCGTGGGAAGGCGTCAGCGCCAAATATCCGGTCAGCGCGCGCTTCCGCGGCAAAGTCACCAACGTCACGGACTACGGCGCCTTTGTGGAACTGGAGCCGGGCGTCGAAGGTCTGGTCCATGTCTCCGAGATGAGCTGGGTCAAGAAGAACGTCCACCCCAACAAGATCGTCACGCCGGGCCAGGACGTCGAAGTCATGGTGCTGGAAGTCGATTCCAACAAGCGCCGGATCAGCCTCGGCCTCAAGCAGTGCATGGAAAATCCGTGGACTGCCTTCGCCGACGCCAATCCGCCGGGCACTGTGCTCGAAGGCGAAATCCGCAACATCACCGAGTTCGGCCTGTTCGTCGGCCTGCCCGGCGATATCGACGGTATGGTCCATCTCTCCGATCTTTCCTGGGAGAAGCAGGGCGATGAGGCGGTCAAGGACTATCAGAAGGGCCAGAACGTCGAAGTCAAAGTGCTCGACGTCGATCCGGAGAAAGAGCGCATCAGCCTCGGCGTGAAGCAGCTTGCAGCCGATCCGATGGGGCGTGTCGCTACGCTGAAGAAGGGCGATGTCGTCACCGTGACGGTTGCCGAAGTGCAGGAAGGCGGCTTGGAAGTCGTGCTCGACGGTGGTGCACGGAGCTACATCCGCCGCGCCGATCTGGCGCGCGACCGCAACGATCAACGCCCGGAACGCTTCGGCGTCGGCGACAAGCTCGATGCGCTCGTTACCTCGGCCGATAAGACCGGACGCAAGATCGGTCTTTCCGTCAAGGCGCGTGAAATCTCCGAAGAGAAGGAAGCGGTCGCCCAATACGGGTCGTCGGATTCAGGCGCGAGCCTCGGCGACATTCTGGGCGCGGCTCTGTCGCGCGCTCAGAAGAAGAAGGGCGACGACGAGTAAGACGCAAAGTCGTTTGACTGAAATCAGGCGCTCGCGGCTTACCCCGCGGGCGCCTTTTTCATGCCAGAAACGGATTGGATATCAGGAGGTCTCCAACCCTTCGTCCGTGCTGCATATTCTCCGTGTAGAGTATCTCGCAGCCGGCCTGCATCGCGGCCGCTACGATCAAACCGTCATAGAAGGCAAAGCCATCGTTACGAGCGAGAGCGATAGCTTTCGCGTTGAATGCGGCCGTGAGGGGCAATGGTGGATCGAGCAGGGTTTGAAATTGTTGAAGCGCTTGCTCGATCTCCGGCCACGTTCGCTTCGTCTTGTACCGGCTGACATTTACAAATTCGTTCAAGACCTGAACGCTGATAACGCCGCCCGAACGAAGCAGCATTTCGGCTTTGTTGGCACGCGGGTCGTCCGAAAATGCGTAGATCAAGATGTTCGTGTCGAAGAACGGCTTACCGTTCATTCGCTTCATCCCGGGAGAATTTGAATCCGGGCGGCAAAGGACGCCTCAGCGCTCTCAGGCGCGCGAGCGCCGCTTCCCGTTGTTCGTCCCGTGCGATTTCGAAGCGCCGTGTGCCCGCCACAACCACTTCGATATCGTCGCCCTCTCTCAGTTTCAGCGCGTCTACGACGGCCTTAGGCAGGCGTATCGCCAAGCTGTTTCCCCACTTTGCGACTTGCATGCGCCCCCCTGAATGATATACACATTAAAAGTATATCACCCCGGCGTCCGAACGGCAAACGGCGCCGTTGCCGGCCACAAGAGAACCTATGGCTCTCGAATTCATTTCGCCGCGTGCGATCGACATTCCGCCCGGCGGACATATCGTGCTGGCGATTGTGCGCAATGAGGCGCTGCGCCTGCCTTATCTGCTCACCTGGTACCGGAAGCTCGGGTTCGACCGCTTTATTTTTGTCGACAACGATTCGACGGATGGCACGCGCGAGTTTCTGCTCGCTCAGCCCGATACATACGTCTTCAGCACGCAAGACAGCTTTGGCCAGAGCGGCGGCGGCGCCGGGGTCGGTTGGAAAAATTCGCTTCTGGACGAATATTGCGACGGCCGCTGGGTGATCGTTCCGGACGCCGACGAAATTCTGGTCTGGCCCGGAAGCGAGACCGATAGCATCAAGCGGCTCACCGGCTGGTTCGATTCGATCGGGGCGGAAACGCTCGTCATGCTGATGATCGACATGTATTCCGACAAGCCTTTCGGCCAGATCGGATACCTCCCAGGCGCTCCGTTTTTGGACTACAGCCCCTATTTCGACCGCACCCGTTACTACAGCGTTCACACCCAATCTTGTCCTTTCCGCCAATACTATGGCGGCGTCCGCGAGCGTCTGTTTCAGGGATTGAAGGACCCGGCGCTCGATGCGTTGCGCTGGTACGCGCCGACCATCAGTAAGGTGGCGTTGACGCGCTGGCGCAAAGGTCAGCAATTCCGCAACTCCACGCATGAGCTGAAGATTCCCGTCAAGGTCGCACCGATGCGCGGCGCCTTGCTGCATTTCAAGATGCTCGATGACTTGCCGCAAAAATGCGCGGCCGAAGTGGTCCGCGGACAGCATCATGCGGAAAGCCGCGAATACAAGGTACTGACGGCCGCCATCGCGGAAGCCCCGAATGGTTCGTTCTACGATCCGGAAATCTCGCTCCGCTATGAGGGGACGCAGCAGCTCGAGGCGCTCAAATACATCAAGCGCGACGCGGCGTTTTAGTTACCCCAACAGCGCCAACGCGCTTTGCAGCGTGACCCAGACGCCCCACAGAATTGGAATGCCGACCGCAAGCCAAGCCAGCAAAACGGTGGCGCTCATCGCTGCCGGCGCCGCATGATGGTGATCCATATGGACCGCTGCGGGTTGTAGCGCCGCAACCTGCTCATCGCTCATGAACCATTTGCTCGCCAGCGGCTTCACGGCCAAATTGCACAAAAATCCGATCACCAAAAAAGAGGAGAGCACGTAGAGCGTGACGTCGTAGACCGCGTCGCGCGGCACGCCCGCCGAAATCTCGAACTCACGGATGTAGTTCACCACGACAGGGCCGATAATGCCTGCCGTCGACCACGCCGTGAGCAGCCGTCCGTGAATGGCGCCGACGAACTGCGTGCCGAAGATGTCGGCGAGATACGCCGGCACCGTCGCAAAGCCGCCGCCATACATGGACAGAATGATGCAGATGGCGAGCACGAACATCGCCTTCGATCCGGCATGCGCGAGCCACGGGGCCGACGCATACAGAACAATGCCAAGCGCGAAAAATATGAAATAGGTGCTTTTCCGTCCGATGGCGTCGGACAAGGAGGCCCAGAAAAAACGCCCACCGATATTGAACAGCGATAACAGTCCGGTGAACCCCGCGGCGATGGCCGCAATCGCCGCGCCTTGCGTCGCGTCCAGCGCCGTGAACGGCACGTCGGGCTGGCCGATCAGTCTGCCGCCGAAAATTTCCTGCAGCATGGGCGAGGCCATGCCGATCACGCCGATGCCTGCCGATACGTTCAGGCACAGCACCGCCCAGATCAGCCAGAACTGCTTGGTCTTATGCGCGTCGTGCAAGTGTACATGCTTGGAGGTAATCGTGCTGGCGGCCGTTTCCTGCGGTACAAACCCAGCTGGACGCCATCCCGGCGGCGGCAGGCGGTAGCCGAACGCGCCGCCGATCATGAACACGAAATAGATGCAGGCCATTGCGACGAAGGTCTGCCAAACGCCTGCGGACTCAGGCGTGCGAAACGCCGTCATCAAAGCGTTGGCCAGCGGAGCTCCGATCATCGCGCCGCCGCCGAACCCCATGATCGCCATTCCCGTCGCCATGCCCCGCCGGTCCGGAAACCATTTGATTAGCGTCGATACCGGCGAAATGTAGCCGAGGCCCAAGCCGATGCCGCCAATGGCGCCAAGGCCGATCCACATGATCCAAAGCTGATGCTGAACAACGCCGGCCGCCGCGATCAGCATGCCGCCGCACCAGCAGAACGCCGCCACCACGCCCGCTTTGCGTGGGCCCGCACGCTCCAGCCATCCGCCCCATGTCGCCGCCGACAAACCCAGCAGCACAAAGAACAGGGTATAAATCCAGCCGAGATCCGAAATGCGCCAATCGCAGGTCGTGGTGAACAGCGCCTGCGCCAGGGTCATGTCCGGGCAGGCGATGGATTTGTCGTGACCAAGCGCGCGCGACAAGGGCAGCCAGAACACGCTGAAGCCGTATGCCATGCCGATGCAGAGATGAATCGCCAACGCCGCCGGCGGCACCAGCCAGCGGTTGAAATCGGTGTCCGCGATAATGCGTCTGCGATCGAGCAGACCAACGCGCGTTTGCGCGGACTCCGAGACGGTGCCGATTGCGCTCATGGTGCAGCCCCCTGCCGATTTTGGACGTGATCTGGGTGCGTTTCAGAGCACCTTGTCAAGCTCACGCACGCCCTCCGGCAGCGTCCATTTTAAGCGGCACTGTCGAAAGCCAGCTGCAGCGCGTAGCCGCGCACATCCGCGGGCCAGCGTTCCATCAGCTCTTCAAATCGCTGCCGGTCTCCGGCGAACAATGCGCGTGAGGATTCCTCAAAGCCGGGCAGGTCGCCGGCCATCGCATGCACGAATCGATATGCGGCATCGCGAGCGGCGCGCGTCCCGTCCTTTTCAGCGCCTGACTGGCGAGCTTCGTGTACCAGTTTCCGCAACGTCACGGATGCACCACCCGGCTGGGAATTGAGCCAATCCCAATGCTGCGGCAGCAGCGTAACTTCGCGGGCGACCACGCCGAGCTTCGGACGGCCTGGACCTTTTGAAGTTGCAGGGATGAGTCGCGACACGACCTCCACTTCGCTCCCGCGCAGATCCAAATCGACCACGCGGCCCGTAGAATCGTCGAATACCAGGAAAGGCCCGGTGCCGTTTTGGCTCGCTCTCTTGATCGCGAGAGCCACGGTTTCGAGTGGCCCGGAAGCCAGCAATCTTGTTCCTTCGAATGCCGAATAGCCCGGCGGGGGGGAGGCTTTGTTTTCCATGCTTGTTTTTACCCGGATAATATTGCACCGTCAATATCACCCGGATGAAATTAGGAGATCGCCATGGAAAGAAGCGTGAGAAAGGAAGCGGTCGCCGCTTACAAGGAGCGCAAAGCCGTCGCCGGCATCTATCTGCTGCGCTGTGTACCATCGGGCCAGGTTTGGGTCGGCCAAGCCCCGGACATCGAGACGGTGCGAAACCGGGTCGACTTCACATTGCGCTTCGGCGGCGGTGCTAACGCCGCCCTAGCGGCTGCTGCAAAGACGCACAGTGTCCAAGACTTCGGGTTCGAAGAACTTGAGAGGCTGGAGGATCAGAAGACGCGCTATATTCGCGATGCGCTTCTGAAAGAACGGGCGGGGTTTTGGCGCGCGAAGCTCGGCGCGCTGCCGCTGTGACTTGCCGCCCAACGGCAATTGAATATCCTCACGTTCTGGCGCTGAAAGGGAAGTTGCGATGACACGAACTGGGTGGCTGCTCGCCGGCGTTTTGCTTCCCTTAACCGCGCTGGCGGCGGAAGCGCCCGGCCCCGGTTGGGCCTTCCTCACGCCCGACGCTAATGCCCCTACACCCGCTGTGGGTGGTGCAACTGCGCCACCGGCAGCGGAAGCGGGCGCGCCCGCTATTGTGGTCAACGGGAATGGCGCTGCCGTTCGCGCCTGTAATACGTGCCACCTGCCGTCCGGATTAGGTCAGCCGGAATCGGCAAACCTCCGCGGGCTGAACGCCGATTATTTCGCCCGTCAGATGCACGATTTTGCGGCCGGCACGCGTGGCGGCCCGCGCGGCGAGGCCATGGCCGGTATCGCCAAAGCCATGACCGATGACGAGATCAAACAGACCGCCGCCTATTACGCAGGCCTGAAGCCACTTCGATGGACGAAAGTCGTTGAGGCCGACCGGGCGCCGAAGACACTTGTTGGCCGCAACAGCCAGCGCATCAAATTGCCGGGCAACGACACCGAAGAAATCGGCTTGCGAATTGTCGAACTCGCTGAAAATCCCGAAGCAATTCGGCAAACCGCACAACCCGCTTTCACCGCTCATGTTCCTAAAGGGGCGCGGCAAAAGGGCCGCAACATCGCCACTACCGGCGGTGGCAAGACGGAAGCCTGCATCGGCTGCCACGGTGATGGTGTGATGGGTGAAGACGATGTGCCCAGTCTGGCAGGGCGCTCGCCGGTTTACCTCGCCCGCCAAATTTATTCGTTCAAGAACGGCATTCGCAAAAGCGACTACGCTTCCGTGATGAAAGACGTGGTCGCAAAACTGACGGACGAAGACATCGTCTCTGTCGCCGCCTATATCGGCTCGCTCGACCCGTCCTAGCGCAAAACAAAACGCCTGCGGAAATCTCTCCCGCAGGCGCTTTAGCTCTCACTGTCATGGCCGCGAAAGCGGCCATCCAGCGGGCGCGCGTCCGCGCGCCCAATGACTCACTTCTTCACATACTTATACACGGCATGTTCCTGCACGGCGGCGGCGTAGATGTTGCCGTGCGAATCCGCAGACACGCCTTCCGGCGGAGGATTTTTCGCGTCCTTCGGCACAACCGGCGGAATGTAGTAATCGACCTTGCCGGTCTTGGCGCTGCCGATACGGATGCCGCGCTTGCAGCCGGGATTGTTGGTGTCCTTGCCCGGCGCTTCCTCGGATTCGGAATCCGACACATACAGCGTGTCGTTCTTGTCGATGAAAATACCGCTGGGCCGGCCAAACTGCTTCCACGCCGCCAGGAATTTTCCGTCCTGATCGAAAATTTGGACGCGGCTGTTGCTCCGGTCCGCCGCGAACAAGCGCCCCTGCGAATCGAAGGCCAGCACATGCGGGCTTCTGAACTCGCCATCGCCTGAACCGAGACGGCCAAAGCTCTTTATGAACTTCCCGTTCTTGTCGAATTTGCTGATGCGCGAATTGCCGAAGGTGGGCGCGTGACCTTCCGAGATGAAGATGTCGCCATTAGGCGCGAAAGCAATTCCGGTCGGACGGTCGAAGACGTCGTTGCCCGTGCCGCCCTGGCCCTTCTTGCCGAGCGTCAGCAACAGCTTGCCGTCGGGCGAGAATTTGAACACCTGATTGCCGATGCCCTCTTTGGCATCGCCGTCGATCGCCCAGATGTTACCATCGGCATCGGGTTTCACCGTGTGCGGAAACGCAAACATGCCTGCGCCGAAGGTTTTCAACACCTTGCCGTCCGGCGACAGCTGCCAAATCGAATTTTCCTTCGATCCGATGCAGCCCTTCATCTCGCAGCGGTCCATCACCCAGACATTGTCCTTGGCATCGACAAAGACGTTGTTGGTCGGCGCCCAGCCGCGCGGCATCTGCTCCCAGCCCGTCACTTCCTTGTAGGGATTGGGCAGATCGTTGATGCAGGGCGAGCCGGGTTGTGCCTCGGCGCTGACGGCCAAAGCGGTGGTTGCCAGCAATGCCAATGCTATCCGTGTTGCGCGCGCACGCATTCGTGATCCCTCCTTCGTTTGTTGGCCGAAATCTACTCGACGAGCCCCCTTCCGTACATGGTGCGCTTGGCCGTCGGTTCTGTGCTAGCTTTGCCCCCCTTCAGGGAACAGAACAGGGGAGAAGCTCTGATGGCTCACATGCATGGGAAATTGGCGGCGGCTGGGTTGATGCTGTCCACCGCGGCGGCCGCGGTTCTGCTGCTGGCTGCGCCCCCATCGGCCCAGGGTCAGCCCAACTCGCCGCGCGCCACGGTTCTAAAGCCTGCGAGCGCCCCCTATATCGACGGGCACGTCCATATCTTCCAGAACGACCCGGAAAATGCGCTCGCGCTGCTTCTGGATTCGATGGCGCATCTGAACACTGCGAAGGCTTTCATCCAGACCGAGCCCTATGGCGATGGCCCCGGCGCCTGGGATGCCGAGATGATCCTGGCCGCTGTGAAAAAGCACCCCGACAAGCTGGCCGCGCTTGGCGGCGGCGGCACGCTGAACCCGATGATCATCGAGGCGGCGAAGACCGGCAACGCCGGTCCCGATGTCCAAAAGAAATTCCGCGCCCGGGCCGAGGAATTGCTGCGTGCCGGCATCGTGGGCTTTGGCGAAATGTCGATCGAACATTTCTCGCTGCCGCAATCGCCGGTGAAAGACTACGAATACGCGCCTGCCGATTCGCCGCTGATGCTGCTGCTGGCCGACATCGCCGCCGAACACAACGTGCCCATCGATCTGCACATGGAGGCGCTGCCGCAGGACATTCCGCGTCCGTCCGATTTGGGGGCGCCCAATCCTCCGACGCTGCACGGTAATATCGCGGCCTTGGAAAGGCTGCTGGCACATAACCGGCGCACCAAGCTCATTTGGGCCCATGCCGGGTCGGACAATGTCGGCTTTCGCACGCCGCAAATGATGCGCGAGCTGCTGCAGCGCAATCCCAATCTGTACATGGAAATCAAATTCGATCCGGGCTTCCCCGGCAAAGACCCGCCGGTTGTGGACGGCAAGCTGAAGCCCGAATGGCTGAAGCTCTATTCCGATTTTCCGGACCGCTTCCTGATCGGCAGCGACCAGCATTTCGATCCACCGGCCACCGTGGCACTGGCCCGCGCGCAGCAGAACGCGCTGCTGCTCGACCAGATGCCGCCCGACCTGCGCAAGAAGATCGCCCTCGAAAATCCTCTCCGCCTCTACGGCGGCGCGAAATAAAGGATTTCCTCCCCTGCGGAGCACAGCGCAGCGGGGGAGGGGGCGGCGCCGGGGCAATGCGTGCATGTGTAGGCTCGCCCCTCTGCCGGACGCGGCCTTACGTAACCTGCGTTGGGTTTAAAAGACGTTATTTCTGAGAGGCTTAGATTGTCCGCCAGTTGACGGACGAGCGCCAGTTTGGCAGTTTAGATGTGCAGGCGTGTGGCGTTTTGGCTTGCCAATCCGGGGGCTGGACATGATCAAATCGGAATTGGTAGCGCGCCTCGCAGAGCGGTATCCGCATCTGTACCATCGCGATGTGGAACGTATCGTGTCTACCGTGCTCGATGAAATTTCCGCAGCTCTCGCGAACGGTGACCGTGTCGAGCTGCGCGGCTTCGGCGCGTTCTCCGTGAAAGTGCGTCCCGCACGGCAGGGGCGCAATCCGCGCACCGGCGAAGCGGTTTCCGTCGACGAAAAGCGCGTACCGTTCTTCCGGACGGGCAAGGAATTGCGCGAGCGTCTGAACGATGGCGTCGACGGCGCCGACGATGAGGACAATGAATAAGCCTTCTGCCGCGTGAAGCAGGCGCGTTGATGCAGCTTGCTGAATGCGCTTTCGCGTTCTACTGAACCTTCGATGCGCGTCTGGACTTTTCTGGTTGTGGTGCCCGTTGCGGTCATTGCCGCTACGCTTGCCGTCGCCAACCGTGAACTCGTCGCTTTTCAATTCGATCCCTTCGAAACAGGTTCGGCGCTGGTAATGCCGCTGTTCCTGCTGGTGTTCTTCAGCTTTCTTCTTGGCGTGCTGGTTGGCGGCGCGACTGTGGCGCTCAGGCGCAGCCATAAGGGGCGGCGGCGGCGCGCGGCGGCTTCCGACATCGCCACGGCTATGGCAATGGAAGCGGCGAAACCGTCCACGAAAACATCCGGTCCATGAACAGCAAAACCAATCCCATCTTTGTCGCCCTCGATACGCCAGACTTGGCGACGGCATCGGCCATTGCCACGCGTGTCGCGCCCTATGTCGGTGGGCTCAAGGTTGGGCTCGAATTCGTCAGCGCCAATGGACCGGAGGGCGTGCGTACACTGGTGAAGACCGGCCGCCCCGTTTTTCTCGACGTGAAACTGCACGACATCCCCAACACGGTTGCGGGCGCCATGAAGGCGTTGGCTCCGCTGGGTGTCGCTATCATTAACGTTCATGCCTCGGGCGGTGCGGCGATG
>Ga0114969_10000149_pt1 | contig 57013 bp, 49 predicted proteins | sample M_130807_MF_Meta_FD_87316 | JGI IMG/M metagenome (GOLD analysis project Ga0114969, IMG submission 87316) | Freshwater microbial communities from Lake Montjoie, Canada to study carbon cycling - M_130807_MF_MetaG | ecosystem: Environmental > Aquatic > Freshwater > Lake | place: Lake Montjoie... | reverse complement strand
GCGGGTGGAAATAACGCTGCATCGGTTCAGAATTATATTTATAATTATTACCAAACTCATAATCTTACTTATGTGTTATTGGTTGGCGATATTGCTCAAGTGCCTAGTTTAAATGCGTTGGGTGGTGTTGCTGATCCTACTTATGGATTTATTAATGGTAACGATGCCTATTCAGAAGTTTTTATTGGAAGATTTTCTGCTGAATCACCTCAAGATGTATCTGCGCAAGTGGATCGAACATTAAATTATGAAATTTTTGCGGATACATCGCAGTATAGCTACGGTAACGCTGTAGTGATTGGCAGCGACCAAGGCCCTGGTGATGATAATGAGATGGATTGGGAGCACGCTCATAATATGCGTACTGATTTGTTAAACTTTAATTATAATCAAGTTGTTGAATTATACGATGGATATCAATCAATAACAACTGATGCTCCTGGTGATCCAGTTAGTTCTGATTTATTAAGTCAACTTCAGCTAGGTGCTGGCGTTGTCACGTATACTGGTCATGGCAGTCGTACTCAACTTTCAACTACTGGATTTAGTAATGCGGATATCCCAAATTTACAAGCACAAAATGTTCTGCCTTTTATTTGGTCTGTTGCTTGTATTAATGGTGATTTTGGTCAGCCAACTGGGCCATGTATTGCAGAGGCATTGTTGAGGTCAAAAAAATATGGTGCTAACACAGGTGCTGTTGCAACATTTATGTCTTCAATAAATCAAACTTGGAATCCACCTATGGATGCGCAAGATGAAATGATTGATATTCTTACTCGTCAAGATAGTACAAATATTAAACGAACTTTTGCAGGCATTTCATTTAATGGATGTTTTCATATGAATGATCAATATGGTCTTCAAGGAGCGGAGATGACTTCTACATGGCATGTTTTTGGTGATCCTACTTTAGAAGTTAGAACTGCTCAACCAACAAATATGGTAGTCAGTCATACAACATCTGTTTTTCTTGGTGATTCAACAATAACAGTAAATTGCAATACCGATTTTGCTAATATATGTTTAAGTTTTAAAGGTGATATATTGTCAAATGGAATGTCGATGAATGGATTATCACAATTAAGTTTTCCTCCATTAACTGTTGTTGATACTATTTTTGTTACTGTAACTGCATTTAATAAAATCCCTTATCTAGGTTATATTTTGGTTACACCATCTAATACTCCTTATGTAATTTATCAAACGCATTTTAATAAAGATTATAATGGAAATAAGGATGGAATGCCTGATTATGGTGAAGTAATTTCAATGGATGTGTCTTTAAAGGATTTAAGTTTAATTGATGCAATTAATACTAGTGCTCAGTTAACCACTAATGATACTAATGTAATTATCCTAACAAATAGTTTTAGATTATGGGGAACTATTACAGGTAATTCAGTTGTTAAATTGGATTCAGCATTTACTTATTTAATTAAAAATGATGTTCCCGATCAACATGTAGTTGAATTCTTAATGTATATTAAAGATAATTCTGGTCATTCATGGATCTCAAAAATTAATCAAATTATTAATGCTCCTGTTTTAGAAATTACATCTATGAATGTTAATGATTCGATAGGAGGGAACAACAATAAAAAGTTAGAAAGTAATGAATCCGCAAATTTAATTTTTCATTGTTTAAATTCTGGTCATAGCGATGCTTTTGTATCAAATACTCTATTGAGTACAACTTCAAGTTTTTTAACGCTAAATACAATTTCTAAATCGACTGGCTCATTTGCTAAGCAGTCAGGGAAGGATGTGAGTTTTAATGTTACAATGGGGCCTAATGTGGCTGTTGGATCACCTTATAATGCATCTTTAAAATTTTGGTCGGGTGCATATGATACTTTACAAACTTTCATTAAAAGTGCTGGCGATATCATTGAAGATTTTGAAACAGGAGATTTTACTAAATTTAACTGGGCTACAAGTGGACCTGCACTTTGGACTGTTACAAATGTTCAACCTTATCAAGGATTATTTTCGAGTTTGAGTGGCAATATTAATGATGGTGAACGAACCGATTTGGAAATTACCTTGAATGTAGTTGCAAATGATTCTATTTCTTTCTGGTATAAAGTATCAAGTGAACCAAATTGGGATTTCATGCGTTTTTATATTGATGGGACACAATTTTCGGAATTTAGTGGCAGTATTCCTTGGTCTTATACTTCATTTCCTATAGAGCCTGGAATTCATTTATTCACTTTTAGCTATCAAAAGGATTTGGTGAATTCTTATGGAAGTGATTGTGCTTGGCTTGATAATATTCGTTTGCCGTTTAATGCAACGATCATTGGAATTAATAATCATACTTCCGAAAACAATTTAAATATTTTTCCAAATCCAGCAACCTCTTTCTTTAATGTAGAAGTTGATTTAAGAAAATTATCTGCGGCTAAAATTACTTTATTAGATATTAAAGGAGTAATTGTTGCTCAGAAAAACTTTGGTAGTTTAAAATTAGGAAAGCAATTTCTAATGATGGATTGTTCGAAGATTAGTAATGGAATGTATTTTGTAAAATTTGAAAGTGATCAACTAATTCATACCTCTAAATTAAATGTACTTCATTAAAAATTTTCTGTTGCCAAATTTAATAGGGCAATAAATATACTTTTTGCTTGTTCAAATCCAGTGTAAAAGCATAGCCTGAAATGAATGCGTAGTTAAATACTCCGTCGTAAATTAAGTCTCTTGTTGAAGTTGCTAAGTTTTCTCCCACAGAGCTTTGAATCATAAAGCCTACTTCACCTGTGTTAGTGAATTCGTTTAGTTGCAATATTGAATCTTTTGCTAAATTTAATTCTAATGCTGATTGCTTCGAGAGTAAAACTTTATCAAGATTTCCGGTATCGAATTTCATAGAAAGTGGATTTCCTTTTACTGTAACATTGAGCAATGCAAAAAGTTCTTTACCGCTTATACCATTGGAAAATGATGATTCAAGTGGAAGCATCATTTTCAATTTTTCTTTGAAGCTTTGGTTTGATTCAATAAGTAATAAATTATTTTCAAAATCAAAGCTTATTATAGATCCTTCAAAAGTTTTTAAGGATACAGTACCATCAATGCGAGGTAATGCATTAGTTGTTGATTTAAAATTGTTTGTTATCAAAACTTGCTTTTGCATCAAATACGATTTACCAATTTTTAGCATTAATGAATCTCCTTCAGAAAAAATTTGTCGCTTTCCTTCTTTAGAAAAAGTATTTATCACACCAGTACTTTTAATTTTTAATGTATTTGCTAATTCTTCGCTTATAAATGTGGATCCTGCACCAGCATCAAAGAGAAAACGATATTTTTTTTCAGCTATTTCTACGGTTATATATCGTTGATTATGGCCATACTTTTGAAAAATAATGGTGTCAGCAACTTGTGAATAAACGCATGTACTAAATAGTAGTAAACAGAAGGTAAATAGGTTGATTAATAAGACTTTCATAATTGCAAAATAGTTTTGTTATCTTAATTTTATATAATAAAATCATTAATAGAAATTTCATTATTATTCATTTTTCGAGGATCTATCGCCAACAAAATGATCATCACTATTTTTAAATAATGTATTGAAAGTTGTTAAACTTCCATAAATTCTGGTTAGATATTGTTGCAAATTAATTTTATCTTCTTCTGATAAAATTTCGTGTGCATTAATTCGCTGTTCCATAACGCGTAATCGATCGCGAACCATGATGATCTTATTGAAAAATGCATCAATAGGTAACTCTTTTGGCTGTAATCCTTCATTACCAGGATATAGAACTATTTTTCCTCCAGTCCATTTAGCTCCTAAAGGAACAGTTTCTTGAATATCGGAATACCGCTTAATGATATTTGTTAATGAGCGTTCTACATCGAATAGGCTGACCATATCAGTATCAGGCTCGATTGATTCGATTAATTCAACAGCATGGTAACTCTTTGCGATCTCTCTTCTGCCTTTTTCTGTAAAAACTACATCGTAGGTTTTTGGTTTTACATTTATAACAACGCCAACACCAAATTCGGGGTGACGCATACGAGATCCTATTCCTAATTCTTCGTCGATCATGATTTTTTTTTACCTGTTTAACGGAGATTTTAAATTTGCGTTTCAATTGCAAAATTAAGAGATCGAAGTTAACTATTGTATCTTTGGCCTATGCTTTTAGAAATTCATCCTAAAAACCCTGATGCTCGTAAGATAAAACAAGTGGCAGAGGCCCTTAAGAAAGGCGCTGTGGTCATTCTTCCTACCGATACGATTTATGCGCTAGCCTGTGATCTTTTTCATTATAAGGCTTTTGAGCAGATTTGTAGGATTAAGGAGGTAAAGCCAGAAAAGGCAAATTTTTCACTTTTGTGTGCTGATTTGAGTAATATCTCACAATTCACTAAATCCTTTGACCGAAGTATTTATAAAATGTTAAATCGGGCTTTGCCTGGTCCTTACACATTTATTCTTGATGCAAGTAATGAAGTACCTTCAATGTTTAGAAGCAAGAAGAAAACAATTGGGCTAAGGATTCCTGATAACAAAATTATTCAAGAAATTATTGCTGAATTAGGGCATCCATTAGTCGCAACTTCTTTGCATCATATTGATGAATTACTTGAGTATCCAACTGACCCGCAAGAGATAAATGATCAATATGAAAATCTTGTTGAATTGACTGTTGATGGTGGCTATGGAAAAATATTAGCTAGTACCATTATTGATTGCACAGATGGTGAGCCAAAGGTAATTAGAGAAGGTGCAGGAAGCATTGACATTTTACAGTAATTATTTTTCTAAATAATCGAAGTAACATTTATTTCTGATGAGCTTAAATAATTTTTTAATGCTTCATCATCACCATGTACAGTATAAATATTTTTTGCTGTTGTATCTTTTATAGTTTGTAATAATTCATACCAATCAGCATGATCACTTATTGGTAAATTAAGTTCGTAACCTAATTGTAGATGTTCCCAGCCTGATGTCATACCTCTTAAATAACTTGCTGATGGCAGATAATTTTGTAGAACGGGCGGCGGTACTATATAAATAATTCCTTTTTCTTTTCTAAATATTTGACGTTGAAATGTTGTCCAATTCCCTAGGTTAAATCCTGCTTCTTCATACAGTTTATGATATTTTACCATCTTGGTATGAAGCATTACTTTAAATTCAGGAACATGCTGATTAATAAGTTGCGTAAGTCGTTGTGATTTCCCTAAAGTGTATGCTCCAATAACAAAATTTATTGGCGGAAGTTCTTTTAACGCTAGTAGGCAATCTGCAGCAGGTGGGTGAATTTTTCCTGGCTGAGCAAAAGTTGTTTCTGTAATAAAATTATCGCATTTAATTACCTCAAATGGGTCACAACTGTCGTCGTGTTGGCGTTTGAAGTCGCCTGTGTAAACAGTTGTAATATTATTTTTTTCCCAAACTACTTGAGCTGATCCAAGCATATGCCCAGCTGAAGCAAAACGAAAACGAAAACCTTCAATTTCGAATACTTCATGCCATTTTGGTGTTATTATTTTAAATGCAAAATTTTGAAAACGGGCGCGTAATAATTTGGCTGTTTGGTAGGTGCAATAAACAGTATCATGTCCAGGGATAGCATGGTCTCCGTGGGCATGACTAATAATTGCGCATGTAACAGGTTGTTTCGGATCTATATAGATCTTTGTTCCCGGTATTTGAAAGCCATACGTACTCCTAAAAAGGGGGGCGAAATTATCTGTCATAATTCATAAATTTACAGTGTAAACTCATAACTTGTGGTAATACTAAATGATGATCATCATTTTCAATAATTGAGTTAGCCAAATTCCGCTTTTTTTCTGAAAGCCATTGCTGATTTATAATTGCTCGTATTTCTATATCAGAACGGTTATCACGGTTTTTTATTCTTCTAATCCTTAATTCTTCTGGAGCATCTACTAGAATAACATAGTCAAGATCTTTCCAAGTATTGGATTCGTATAATATCGCAGCTTCTCTTATTATATAAGGTGCATTTTGCTGATTAACTTTCCATTCTTGATAATCTTTAGCAACTATTGGATGAACAATAGAATTCAATAATTTTAAATTATCACGGTCATTAAAAACTATTGATGCTAGTAAAGATCTATTTAAGGATAAATCTTCATTGAAAACATCTTGGCCAAAATTTTCAATAAGTGATTTCTTTAAATCAACATTTTCTTGCATTAATCTTTTACCTTCTAAATCAGCATTATAAACGGGGATGCCAAGAAGTTTAAAGCAGTTGCAAACCATGCTTTTTCCTGATCCAATTCCTCCAGTTATTCCAACACTTAGCATCATGGATTACGATAAAAATAGTCAACTGTTGCAGGTTTTGTTGAAATATGTTCTGCCCAAAAGGGAGCAATTTTCACAGATACAACTGCTTTTTTTTGATTGTTAGTTGTAGTCAAAGCAATAATATAAAATTTTTCCGCAGTAGTTTTTTCATAGCGGCTTAGTGGAACTCTGCAGGTTAGTGTAACTATATTAGGAATTAGTTCAATATTGCCAGCGCGAATAAATTCAGGCTTAATAACTATATCAATTACTTTTTCTGTTGATTCTTCAACTGGAATATAAATCCAAACAGATTTCATTTCTGAAATTAAATTTAAATTTTCAGGAAGCATTAGGCCGACGTTTCCAAAAACAGTTGAACTTACATTTCCTTTTTTAAATTGTGTTGTGTAAATAGTATTTAACGTTTCCGGAAATGGTTTTTTAGATGATAAAATAATACTGTCAGGAACACATAATGAAGGACCTGAAATCATATAGGTAGATTTCAAGCTAATATCATAATTTGGTTTTACTGCAACCTTTTTAAAGTACGGTTTCTTCGTTGGGAGTGGGATGGAGCTAGGTGTTAATCGATCTAAAGTAATTTTATTATTAAATTTCGAAAAAAAAGGCTCTATTAATTCAAGTGACGAAAGTTCTTTTTTATTGTTGAATAAAATAGTTTCATTAATATTAATTTGGGGGTTTCTATTATTTAATAAAAAATTTGCCAGGTCAAAACCTCTTCCAGTTATTTCCAATCTAATCTTTTCTGGTTGGCCGCCTGTAGTCCATGTTTTAAGCCATTCACTGTCGTAATTCAATTTAACTTCTATAAAATAATGTTGTTTTTTGTTAAGTGCATTGAAAGTCCATATGGTACTAGCTAAAAATATACAAAGCAAGAATGACATAAGTTTCTTCTTGCTTAATAACTGACTCAATGATAATGTACTAGTAGAATGTTCCAAAATAAAATTGCTTAGTGCGAAATTATCAATAGCAACAAAAATAAATTACATCAATTATAATTTTACCTAATACTTAATTTGAATTTATTATGCTGGATTAATTTAAATTAAGTATTAGGTACATTTAATATATTATTTTTTTACTTCTTCAGGTTGCTGATATTGTTTTGTTGCTTCTGCAGAAATTGCTGATTTTTCAATTTTAACTTTTACATTTTGATCAATTTCCAATATAAATGTTTTGTCTTGAACTTCAATAATCTTACCATGAATGCCACCAATTGTAACAGCCTTATCACCTTTACTTAATCCTTCTTTAAATGATTTTTCAACTTTTGCCTTTTTCATTTGTGGTCGAATCATAAAAAAATAAAATACTACAATGATCATTCCGATCATTAAAAGTTGTGACATGGCTCCGCCTCCTGCTGCTTGTAATAGAATTGTATTTATCATTTTTTATATAAGTTTTTTATTTATTTTTCTTAAGTACTTCCGCACTTATAGTAAGTACTTTTGTGTTTGGTATTGTATTCGCAAGTACTGTGACTGTTTTTGAAAGTTGTCCCGCTATTCCATCACTATTAAAAGTAATTTTGATAGTGCTTGATTGGCCTGGTTTAATGGGGGTTTTTTCATATTCAGGTTCAGTACATCCACAAGAACCTTTTGCTTGAGAAATTACTAGATCAGCATCGCCAATGTTTTTATACTTGAACTCATGTGTAACTATTTCGCCAGAGGTAATGCTTCCAAAATCAAAATTAGTTTCTTCAAATTCAAACTTGGGCATTACATCAACAGGCTTGTTTCCAGACGCTGTGGCTGGATTATTAATAATGTCAGGTGAAATATGTCCAGCTGAATCATCCTTTTTACCTTCTCCACAAGAGGAGAAAATTATTAGCACTGACAAAGAAATAATTGTTACTATATTCTTCATGATTATTTTTATTATTCAACTAACCCTCTACCAGTTTTTTGAATTTTACCTTGTTCTCTTAATTCAATAACTATTTTATCAATAACACCATTAATAAACCCTTTGGAGTTGGGCGTACTATAATCTTTAGAGATATCTATGTATTCATTAATACTAACTTTTATAGGAATTGACGCTATATTTAATATTTCGCATAAGGCCATTTTCATCAAAATAATATCAACCATTGCAATTCTATCCGCATCCCAATTGGTAGTTTTATCTGATATTAATTTCTGAAAATAATCATCATCGCGAATTGTTTTTTGAACCAATTCTTTCATAAAACGTATATCATCTTCTTCATCTTTATAAAGTGGCAAGATTTTAAAAGCAGCATCTATTTTACCTGTATCTAATGTTTTATTAAGAAGTGTTTCGGCTAAATCAAGGCTTTCAGACCAGTAAATAGTACGCTCCTCCAACATGTGACGAATGAAATCTACATTAATGAAAACTTCTTTATAAATCCAGTCAATATATGCAATGTCTTTAGTATGGTCTGATCCAATACTGTTTGAATATACGGTATATGAATCAGTTTGGCGAATATGGAAAAATGCTTTCTTGATTAAATCGTTTTCGCTTTGCCAAGAAATTTTATATTGTTTTTTTAAATCACTAAATTTATTGTTTTCAGAGAGCCAAGAAATAAATGCATTGTTTTTTAATAAAAAATCTGCTTTTTTCCTTTCACCAGTTAAAGCACTTGCCGGAAGATCATCATAATATACTTCTTCTTGATGTGCCATTTCTAAAAAGAATTGCAACACCATTAAGTATAATTCAAATATTTTTTTTGTTCCGTTAAGTAATTCTTGTTCTGTATAACGAATATCCTTTGGCTCCGATTGGTGGTAAGCATACACTGCCTGCATTACACGAATACGAAGGTGCCTTCTACTCAACATTTATTAGCTCCGATATATGAATTATTCGTAAAAAAAATATTTACGATTCTGAATTATAAATAATAGTTTAAATAAGTAATGATCATGTATGAATGCTTATCTGTTTACTTACAAATCAACAATGAACATTTTAATTACATACTTGATTTTATTTTGCTGATGTCTGCAATTCGCTTTTCTGCCATTTGAATAGCTGCAAGCTGAGTATAAACTCCGTCTGCTTCTGCCTTTTTCAATATCTTGAGCGTTACATTGTAAATATGTTCTGTTTGAGTTAATGCTCTTTTTCGATTATAATTATCTAACTCAGAATAAACATTAATTAAGCCGCCAGCATTTATTAAAAAGTCTGGAGCGTAGGTAATTCCTTTTTTTGTTAACATAGGTCCATGTATTGTTTCGTCGGCCAATTGGTTATTAGCAGCACCTGCAATTATTGAACATTTTAAACGATTAATATTGTCAGTATTTAATGTAGCACCTAAAGCACAGGGAGCATAAACATCAATATCCATGTCGTAGATGGAGTCCGCTGCAACAATTTGGGCACCTGATTCAATAGATACTTTTTTTAGTTGATCCTCATTTATATCACAGATAAAAACTTTTGCTCCATCTTTAACAAGGCTTTTTACTAAATGCTCACCAACATGACCAACACCTTGAACTAAAACTTTTTTTCCGTTAAGACTATCCGTTCCCCAAGTAAATTGTGCTGATGCTTTCATTCCCATGAAAACGCCATACGCTGTAACGGGTGAGGGATCTCCACCACCGCCCATTGATTCTGGAAGTCCTGTAACATGCTTTGTTTCCATTGCAATGTGTTCCATGTCTTTTGTGCTCGTACCAACATCTTCAGCAGTAATATATTTTCCATTAAGGTTATTAACGAATCGACCGAATTTGCGGAACAAAGCTTCTGATTTATGTAAACGACTGTCACCAATAATTACAGCTTTACCGCCACCAAGATTAAGACCAGATATCGCAGCTTTATAAGTCATTCCACGCGAAAGACGTAGAACATCATTTAATGCCTCGCCTTCAGATTTGTACATCCACATTCGTGTGCCGCCTAATGCAGGTCCAAGTACTGTATTGTGAATTGCTATGATAGCGCGTAAGCCCGATTCTGGGTCATTACAAAAAACAACCTGCTCGTGTTTACTAGCAGAAACACTATCAAACACATTTGATGCTACGGGAGCTATTACTGCTGCGGTAGAATTTTGTTCTTTAACTTCAATCATGAAGCGATATTTTTTTCTAATTCTTAGGAGGGCAAAGGTAAGTTAATTTGAAACACCGTTAAAAGGATTTCCTTCGATTTATAGACGAGTGGAAGTATAAAATCCTCTACTTTTGTATCGATCTATGTAAATCCTTAAATAGATGTTCTGTTTGTTAATTGAAAACCAGTTGTTTGCCTTGTGAAAGACTTAAAATCGTTAAATAAATATTTTTTAAAATACAGCAAATATCTTGGTTGGGGGATTGTCTTTGTAACCATCTCCAATTTATTTGGGATTTTTCCTGCTCAATTAACTCGAAATGCACTTGATGTAGTGGCAGGGAATATTGATACCTATCGATTATTTAATGGCTTTGGAATCCAAAATGATTTTTATAAGCTGCTTACTTTCAATATTTTACTTTTTGGAATTTTAGTGCTTTCTATGGCATTGCTCAAAGGAGTTTTTATGTTTTTTATGCGGCAAACAATTATTGTTATGTCTCGCCATGTTGAATATGATATGAAAAATGAGATTTATGCTCATTATCAAAAATTAGGCTTAAGATTTTATACCAGTAATAATACTGGCGATTTAATGAATCGTATTAGCGAAGATGTAGGTAGGATTAGAATGTATGTTGGTCCTGCAGTAATGTACACTATTAATCTTATCGTTATGTTTATTTTAGTGATTTGGGCAATGGTAAGCGTGAATCCTAGATTAGCCTTCTATGTGCTTTTGCCTCTCCCAATTATGTCATTTATGGTTTATAATGTTCATGATAAGATAAATAAAAGAAGTGAGGCGGTTCAATCAAAACTTTCAGATCTCTCCACTTTTGTTCAAGAAACATTTTCAGGGATTCGTGTTTTAAAGGCATATGTTAGAGAAAAACAGTTTCTTAAAGCATATTCTAATCAATCAAGTGAATATCGTGATTTATCTATGGACCTAGTAAAGGTAAATGCGCTTTTCATGCCTAGTATGCTATTGTTGGTAGGGCTAAGTACTATAATTACGATCTATGTTGGAAGTCTTGAGGTGATGAACGGAAGACTAACTGTCGGGAATATTGCAGAATTTGTATTGTATGTGACGATGTTAACATGGCCAGTAGCTTCATTGGGTTGGGTAGTAACAATTGTTCAACGAGCGGCTGCTTCGCAGCAAAGGATCAATGAATTTTTACATATTCAGCCAGAAATTATTGGTGGTGCTTATTCTCCCGATCAGCTAAAGGGTGAAATAGTATTCGACAATGTTTCGGTAAAATATCCGCAGTCAGGAACGATGGCACTAAAAAATGTATCCTTTTCAATAAAGCCGGGACAATCCATTGGTGTAATTGGGCGCACTGGGAGTGGGAAAACAACACTAGTAAATGTTTTACTTCGTTTATTAGATCCTACAGGAGGGAAAGTTGTAATTGATGAGCACGATCTTAAAGAGTATGATTTAGGAAATTTGCGTGACCGAATTGGATGTGTGCCTCAAGATGTATTTTTATTTTCTGATACTATTGAAGGTAATATTGCTTTTGGAGTTAAAGGGGATTTTGATCGTTCAAAAATTGAACAAGCCGCTAAAGATGCAGTAGTTTATGATAATATTATAGAATTTCCATTGGGCTTTAATACGATAGTAGGAGAGCGCGGAATTACATTGTCTGGTGGGCAAAAACAAAGAATTTCAATCGCAAGAGCTATAATTAAACAACCCGATTTGCTTGTTTTTGATGATTGCTTATCGGCTGTAGATACAAAAACAGAAGAACAAATTCTCTCTAATTTAAGGCGAGAAATGAAAGATAGGACCACTATTTTAATTAGCCATAGGGTTGCTACAGTAAAAAATGCAGACCGTATAATTGTTTTAGAGAATGGAGCGATAGAAGAGGAGGGAAGTCACTTAGAATTAATGGATAAAAAGGGCGTGTACGCTGCTCTTTTTGAGATGCAATTGTTAGAAGAAGTGACTTCTTAATATTAGATTATAAAATCTTAATTTCAAGGAATACCAATATTGCCACTTTTTAGAAGGGTACAAAAGGGATAAAAACTTAAATTTTTAAGGGATTCGAATATTGACAAATATTGATTTTTTAAAACAAATTTATTGATCTGAACATTTTTTATTATCATTGCGATTGAATCTACTTAATTATGAACGATTTCGAACAATCTCAACCACATGATGCATTTTTCACTAAACGTATTCGTGCAGGTAAACGAACCTATTTTTTTGATGTTAAAGCAACTCGCGCTAACGATTATTATTTAACAATAACAGAAAGTAAAAAAAAACCAGGTGAGAGTGAAGATCAACCTGTTTTCGAGAAGCATAAACTTTTTCTCTATAAAGAAGATTTTGAGAAATTTATGGAAGGCTTGAATGATTCTTTGCAATTCATTCGTGGAAAGCAAGGAAATAATGATAATTCGTTTTCAAATAATTCTTCAATCAATGTAAACGAAGCACCAATTGATAGTAGCGAAACAATGAAAAGTTCTTTTACGGATGTAGATTTTGATGATCTAAGTAAGTAAATAATTTAATCGGGCTTCAATTATTTTTGAAATATATAAGATAGAGATATTTCTGAAAATTAGGATTTTCTATTGCAAATTATATTTGCAATTTGTATAAATTAAATTAATTTCTCAAGTTCTCTGTTTACTAAAACCAAAAGGGATTCTAAACTTGGAGCTATAATTTCAAAATTTGTTAAAGCTGTTTCTGTAGCTTTTTTTTCTTTTAATTGTTCAGTTAAAATATTCAATTGTAATACCAATTCATTCCCCCCCAACATTTTTACTGGTGATTTAAGTTTATGAGCAGCCTGAAATGCAGCTCCCCAATTTTCTAATTCGATACCTGTTTTTATCTCTGATGTTAATAAAGGCATTTGACCACTTAGCATATGTAAAAAATGACGAACATCATTCTTATTGTGATGAAAAACTGTATAAAGGTGAAGAATAGAATCACCTGAATCACCGTTTTTTAAAGTAGAAAGGTCTTCAAAAATAAGCTTCTCTTTATTTTGAAGATGCTTTAATAACATGTCTTGCAAATCCTGAGGACTATATGGCTTTGTTAAATAATCGTCAATACCTGATTTTTTTGCTAATTCACGATCTTCATCAGAAGCATTAGCTGTTAATGCTATGATCGTAATATGCTTAGTATTGTTTTCGTAACTTCGAATTGCTTTACTAAGCTCGTAACCATTTAGGCCTGGCATCTCAACATCCGTTAGTAAAACATCAAAATTATTATTCTTTATCAATTCAAAAGCGGTAATTCCATCGCCTGCAACTTCAATATTTGAGATACCTAAATTTTGTAAAATCCTTTTACCTAAAAATTGATTTACTCGATTATCGTCAACCAAAAGAATACTAATATTTTTATTAGTATTCTCATCTTGAATTTTACGTTTCTTTTTTGGTTCCATTTATTGAAGGTAATTTACAGGAAATTCTTAACGAATCAAAGTAATCGTACCTAATTTTTTTCCTTTTAGTTTATCGCCTTCATAATCTAATCCTTCATAATTGATTCGGTAAACATATAAGCCAGCAATGGGTTCTTTGCCATTAAAAGTTCCATCCCACGGTGTTGAGGTATTCTCTGTATAAAAAACTGTCTGGCCAAATCGATTTAAAATTCTTAAACTATATTTATTTATGTTATTAACTATGGGTAGAAATACATCGTTTAATCCATCACCATCTGGTGTAAATGCGTTAGGAATAAATAATGTTGGAACACATACTTCAGCAACTTCTAAGCTAGCAATTCGTGGACAACCATTACTTCGAACTGCTTTAACAGAATAATATCCTGAAGTTAAAATTGTAATTGATCTAGTTGTTTCAATTGTTGGCGACCATAAATAATTGATTCCAATCCCGGCATCTAAGTAAAGAGTATCCGCATTAAAAAAACAATAAGTAGAGTCTAAGCCTAAATCAATAGGAGGGTTTGATAAATAACCTGGAAAAATAATTGTGTCTTTTCTAGCACAACCATTATTCTCAACAATAACAGAATAGGTTCCAATCTCTGTAACATTAATTGATGAAGTAGTGTCACCCGTTGACCAATTGTACTTTATACCATCAGCAATGGTTGCAACAAGCTTCACCGTATCGCCTTCGCATAATAAAGAATCAATTCCCAAATTTACGACGGGGGGAGTTACAATCGTAATAGTTGCACTATCGTTTACAAATAAACCATTTAAGTAATACTTTGTTAGCACATTCGGACTTACGGTTAAATTTACTTCTAAACTGAGCGTGTCGTTTGGAGTATTTGCTTCACTCCAAAAAAATGGAACATTAGTATTTGCAGTAAGTGTTGTGCTATCACCAGGACAAATAACTGTATCACCAGAAATTTTTACAGTTTCACTTACGGGTTTAACCATTACATCATCAATATAATAATAAGCGGAATTATCAATGTTAGCGCACCCTGTGTTATGAGTTCCATAATCTGTTTTTAAAAGTAAAGGATCGTTGTCGGTATAAAATAATCCTAATGTAATATAATTTTCTCCTCCCGAAGCTTTATAAATTCCGGTTATAAGAGTCCAATTTATATTATCGGTAATTATAGTGCTGTATTCAATATTCGAATGAAATAATATTGGATTTGTTCCCGTTTGGATTGGAAAATTATTTGTAAAAAGTGCTCCCAGTTTATTGCACGCATAACGTGAACTATCTGCTCTTAAAGCATAAAACCAAACTCTATAAAGTGTATCTTTTTGAAGAGGTATAGCGAGTGGTGCTGAAATGTATTCCCTATAATTATTATTCAAATCAAACTGAAGTCCTGCATAACCTTTTTGTCCATTTTGTTCAGGCGCGTAACCACCCACATTGTAAGGAACATCAACTTGATCGCAAGGGGTAATTGGCAGCGAGGTTTGACCTTTGTAATACAAGTCGGCAGTTGCATTTAATTTTAGCCAAGGAATAGCTAAAGTTTGAAGTTGACCTTCAGCTGTTGGCTGACCAATAACTTGCTCAAAGCTAAAATTAGGCACTAAATTTTGTGCTTTCATTGTGATTGAAAAACAACAAAAAACCAGTATAAGAAATAAATAGACAGTTAAATACTTCATGGTTTTTGTAAGCTGATATCTGTTACCTCTATTCTTCGTTCTAAGGCTGCGGCGATACTATAAACCGAAGCTGCTTTATTATCTAAACGGTCATTCACCTTTACTGTTGCTAAACGTTCTCCTTTAGGATCATCGTTAAGAATTAGCATACCAGAAAGAATAAATTCTTTCAAGATACCTGCGTTCCATAGCATCCAATAATTTCTCAAACTACTTATCCTTCGGCTCGACAAAGTTAGGTTATATGCGTTATCAGCCAAAGGACTTGCGCAGCCTTGTAACAGAAGTTTTAAACTATTTCCTGAGTGTAATAATTCAGCAATTATGGAAGAGAATTTCTCCAGTTTTTTGAAATTCATCGCTATGGAATCATTAAAAAAAATCTTTAAATTTTCTTTTTCTAAAAGATCACTTTTATGTGCATCCTGATATTCTGGCAATTTCTGTAAATAAGAGGCAGTCAGGTAGTTAAAAGAACTTTGGGTGGTTGTTTTCCGCGTTTTTGGGTCAGGGTAATCATTATCAAAATAAAGCCGTAAAGGCAAAAAATCATTGAGTTTTGAAAGGATAATTTCAACAGGTAATTTTGAAATTGAATCAATTGGAATTTGACTTAGGGGCAATGAGACTAATGGAATTATTTCTAAAGGCGGCGGCAATGAATCTTTTTTGGAAGGAGGAGGGTTGTCAATTTTAAAGAGATCATAGCAACATGCTCCTTCATTAATTTGTTCGGCAGGTGGTCGATTAGAAACTAAATATTTTGATCGCGGAATTGAATAATTAGCTGAAAAATACAAATCATTATATCCACTATTAATTGGTGGCTTCAAATGAATAGTGTTTTGTGGTAATTTGTTTTGAAAAGCGGTAGCTAATAAATCAAAGCCGCCAAGTCCATCTTCTCTATCCGAACTGAAATAAAGGGTATCGGTCATCGCATCAAAAAATGGCGTAATTTCATCATCAACACTATTTATTAACGGTCCTAAATTTTCAGGAGAAGAGTAGGCTCCAGATGAAGATCTTTTTGAAACCCAAATATCATTCTTTCCAAATCCGATTGGTCGGTTGGATGAAAAGTATAATAAATATCCGTCATTTCCATTGGTAGTAATACATGGTTGTGTGGATGTATAATTTTTTAAGTTAACACTGTCATTTAGTAATATAGGAGTTTCCCAAGCTCCGTTTTTATATTTTGATTCGAGAAGTGAACATATTAAATTATTATTTCCATCTTCTAAGCATTGACTGAAAATCATTAATTTATGATCTGGGCTTACGGATGGGTTGGCAATATTATATTTAATTGAATTAATTTTTTTTGGAAGTACTTCTGATTTAGAAAATTGATTAGCTAATATTTTTGAAGAAAGAATTTTTGAAGTCAACTTTTGATTTTCAGTTTTATCTTTTACAAAAAATCGCATTGATGAAAAATATAAAATTGAATCACCAGATTGTGTGGGGGATATATCTGAGTACTTTGAATTTATTTCATCTCCAATTTGATTTACTACTAATGGTAGACTGTCCAAACTAAGTTTAGCAGCAAATGCAATTCCATTTGTAAGTCTTGTAATTTGAATAGAATCATTCTTTGTTAAATATTTTTGATTTAGGAGTAGTCTTGATGCATCATCAAATTTGCCTAAACATTTCAATAAATCTGCACTTTTTATTATAGCATTTAATGATAACTCAGGATCATTTTTAGCTTTCGAGTACGCTGCCATATACCAATTATAAGCAATTGAATAATCATGTAATAAATTGAATGCTTCTCCTAACTTATAGCATAAGGTTGCTGATTCACCATAATCTATGGCTTGATTATAATAGCTAATAGCAGACAAAGGATCTTTTCTTTCTATGCTTTTGTCGCCGGCGCGCTCAAATGCAGATGCTGATTGTCCATAGCAATCAATCTTGATGTTTAGCATCAACATAAGGAAAATATAGATGGATAATTTAATTTTCATTTTTAGTAAATCGGACAAACAATCCTTCGTTGTGTATTAGATTTAATTTTTCGTGCCATATAAATTATAGTAAACTCGGGCCCACCTCTATAATTACTTGCTTTATTTAATGATGAAATATTTAGGTCGTAGGAAAATCCAAACCGGAATTTATTAAAGTATAAACTAATCATTGGAATTATGGCATCTGATGTTCTATAAAATAATGCTAAACCTAATGCATACTTTTTAGCAATTTCATTTCGTAAAATTATTTTTGCTTCCATACCAAAATTTAATTCCTTAAATTTTTCTTGATTCATAAAACTAATAACAGGAATTAGGGTTAGATTTTTGTTTAAAAAATAATCAGTAGTTGCATTTATTTGAGAATAAATGGGAAGTTGTACTTTCTCTGAATTATAATAGCTTAAGTCCACCCTGTTTAAATGTTGGAATTGAATTCCGATGTGGCAAATTGCTTTATAGTAATGCGCCGACCATCCCGCTCCAGCACCGAAATCTGCATAAGAGTAACCAGTTCTGTCAAACGATTCTCCATTCATTGATTGTGGTATAAAATTATTTCCATCAAATTGGTTATCGAAATTTAATTTATTTACATCAAGGTTTTTTTGTGCAAATCCGCCATTTAATCCTATGCTTAGAAAATGAATAGAATCACTTGTTAGAGAAATAGTATAAGAAAGATCTAAATTTAATTGCAGCGTTTGCAGTGCACCATCACCAGCTTTGTCTTGATTGATTAATAATCCTGCTCCCCATCCTTTTAACTTATTATTTAAAGCATTGAGTTTAGCATCAACACTTAATGAAAATGATTGATATGGAACAGTTACGGAAGCCCATTGTCGCCTATGTAATCCTGCTATTCGAAGATCTGCATCTATATTACCTGCTTCTGCTGGTCCTAAGTTTAGCGGGCTATATTGAAATTGTGAAAAATGCAAATCTTGTCCTTCAAGTTTCATAATGGAACATGACAAAAAAATTAATAATGAAAATAATATAATTTTTTTCAATTGAGGTGCATTATCGGATAACTGTAATATTTCCTTTTTTGGAAAACTGTACTTTATTGTAACATCCTATTTCTAGATAATAAACAAATACACCTGGTAGAACAACTTTACCTTTATAATTTCCATCCCAACCATTTAATTTATTTGAACTTTCAAAAACTTTTTCTCCCCAACGATCATAAATCGAAATATGCATTTTTTCTATTGTATTTCCTCTAATATAAAGCACATCGTTTTGAAGATCATTATTAGGAGTAAATGCATTTGGAATAAATATTTCAGGCTCATTACATAATGTTTCTTTAACAATAATTGTTACAGTATCTTGATTAGAACATTGGTTTTTATCAGTTACTGAAATTGTATAGGTTGTTGTTTGGGTTGGTGTGGCGGTAGGGTTTGCTAACGTCGAATTGTTTAAAGATATGGAGGGATTCCATGAAAAAGCGAAGCCAATTACAGGAATGGCATGCAATAAAGTTGATTGGCCTGAATATAGTATTGTGGTATCTGCTGTTGCATGGATTTCAGGAATGGAATCGGAATAAAAAATGGCAATCGAATCTTTAATTGTACAACCTTTATTGTCGGATACTAGCACTGTAAATATTCCAGGACATAACGAAGTTGCAAATGATGTTTGCTGAAGTAATGGATCATTCCATTGGTAAATAAGTCCTCCATTTCCACCCGTTGCTGATCCTATTGCTGTGCCAATACAAGCTCCTTTACAGTAAGCTAAAGTACTTGCTAAATTTAGTTTCAATGAATCGGGCTGTGTAATTTCAGCACTATCAATTAAAATACAACCTTGACTATCCGTAACTTTTACAATGTATTGTCCAATGCATAAATTTGATGCTGTTGCAGTTAATTGATTATTGGGGTCATTCCATAAATATTGATATGGGAAGTTTCCATCAACTGCATTAATTGTAATGGAACCATTACATTCTCCAAAACATCGTACAGGATTTATCGATGACAAAGAAATATTAAGTAATGGTGGGACAATTATCGTCATTGCAACAGTATCAGTGCATCCTCTTGATGAAGTGCCATAGAACGTTACTGTATAGGTCCCTGATTGTAAAAACTTATGTACAGGATTATGACTTGTCGATATTGTTCCATCATTAAAATCCCAAAACCAAGAAGTAGTATTTCCACTTATACTATTTGATGTATCGGTAAACGAATAATTATTTGTACAAATATCTCTAGCATAATTAATAGAAGCTGTATATTCGGGAAGAATGGTAACAGTTCCGATTGTGGTATCTGCACATGTTAACGATAATGACGAATAAGCAATTAATGTTACTGTATAAACTCCAGTATCTGGATAAATATAAGTAGGTGAAAAAGCTACTGATGTATCAGCAAGAGTGGTTGTATCACCAAAATTCCATAAGTATGAACCAGCGTTAAGACTAAAGTTTGCAAATGTAACAGTATTTGTTTTGCAATTGATCAATGGATTTTGAATGGCAGCAACAACATACGATGGACACGGCACTACATTTAATTGAAAATCTCTTCTAGTGGTACTTATATATGTTCCATTCCGTTTAAACTCTCTTGCGCAAACGCCTACAACGTATTGACCAATTGAGTTAGGAGTGCAAGTTAATTTACCTGTGAATTTGTCGACCTGTAATGGAATTCCTCCCAACATATCATTAACATTATAAGGAGGAATAAAAGTTACATCATTGTAGGGTGGTGGGTTTGGAGGTTGCGGCCGTGGATTAATAGTGTCAGCACCATCGAATGGTGTGCACAGTTCATAAGTTATTGAGTCGCCATCAGCATCTGTTGCTGAATGATCAAAAACAAAAGGAATACCCGCACAAATAAAAGGAGGAGGCCAGTTTTTAAAAACCGGATTACTATTTTCTGATAAAAATGCAGAAGGAATAGTGGCGTAATAAGTTGCACCTGTTGAACTTGGATCGATTATATTCTTAATAGTATTGTTTCTGCAACATCGTTGATAGGAAAGTTGATAGCCTTGTAATCTAGGAGTAAGTGTTACTACACCTAGATAGGACGTATGCTCATAGCAGATATTGGTAGGAGGGATGAAACAAGGAGAATTGATTGTAGGTGGAATGGTATCAGATCCTGGAAAAATAATTTGAAGTTCAGAAACAAAATTATTAAATTGATCAAAAATACCAACAGAGGCGGGATTGTCGAATGGAGGGATTCCGTTAAAGCAATCTCTATAAAGTGTAAGTCTTATTTCATATTGGTCGTTACCTATGTAAGTGTAATTTAATTCACCTCCAACGATATGCGTAGCATGGAGATTTAATGAAAAAAGGTTTAGGCAGAAAAATAAAAAGACTAGCTTTAGGATCTTTTTAAAGGTTGTACAAATCATCTATCAATGATACGGAACATAAGTATCTAAATTTGTATAATAGAAATAAAATATTTCAACGCTTGATTGTTGATGGATTTTTTATTTTACCTACAAAGAAAACACTTGATTACCTAGAATTTAATAAATGAATTCCTCATTTTACCTTTAACGATAAAAGCTTTCTTTCCCCTAGGAAGGCTTCTAGATGATCTTCTTTCTGAATAGGACCAACGCCTTCTGGAGTGCCAGTAAAGATTAGGTCGCCTTTCTTTAAGGTGAAATAAGCTGAAACAAATGAAATTATCTTATCAACGCTGAAGAGCATCAATGCAGTGTGTCCCTTTTGACGAATTTCCCCATTTATTAGCAACGAGAAATGCAAATCATTGATAGGGTTTAATTCAGATTTAGAAATAAATTCACCGATAGGAGCGGAGCCATCAAATGCTTTTGCTAGTTCCCATGGTAATCCTTTCGATTTCAGTTTTGATTGTAGGTCACGAGCGGTAAAATCGATTCCTAAACTCACTTCGTCGTAATACCGATGAGCAAATTTTTCAGCTATATTTTTACCAACTTTATTTATTTTAACTACCAATTCAGTTTCATAGTGAATATCGTTTGAGATGCCTGGATAAAAAAAAGGTTGCTTGGCTTGAAGTAAAGCAGTATCCGGTTTCATAAAAATAACAGGTTCTGATTCTACCGAATTATTTAATTCCGCAGCATGAGCCGCATAGTTTCTTCCAACACAAATAATTTTCATAATATTTTTTCCTATCAGGTAAATGAATCAGTGTCTAAATCTGAAAAGTGTTTCTTTTTAAAGAGAAAATAGTCAGCAACAATACTTCTATTGTAAACTCCATTTATTTTATCCGTTTTCTTAAGCTGTTGTTGAGCTTTTCTAATTTTTCTTCTCTTTGGAATCGATTTGTAGAATGAAATGTGAGCCATAAATACTGCTTGCATATCTTTAGCATCACCATCGAATAAAAATTTTAATCCTGCAATTCCATCTAAAATTAATCGAATAAAAATTACGGTGAATAATTTTGATGAGGGTAAGTTTTTATGCAACATCATCAAGTTATTTCGAAAATTATAATACGTTTTTCGTGAATTGCTTTTTGGTAAAGTTCCACCGCCAACATGATAAACAACGCTTTCTGGGATTACACAAATACGTTGTCCATCTTCTTGTAGTCTCCAACACAAATCTATTTCTTCCATGTGAGCGAAAAAATCTTCATCTAGTCCACCACATTTATTAAATGCTTCCGAACGAATAAACATACAAGCACCTGAAGCCCAAAATACGTTACGAATATCGTTGTATTGGTTGTGGTCTTCTTCTAAAGAATTGTACAATCGTCCTCTGCAAAATGGATATCCTAAAAAATCAATAAAGCCACCTGCACCTCCTGCATGTTCAAGTAATTCTCGATCCTTGAAAGATCTGATTTTAGGTTGACAAGCTGCAACATCTGCATTAGCTTCCATATAACTTAGCACAGGTCGGATCCAACCTTCCGTTACTTCAACATCCGAATTTAGTAATACATAATATTCGGAATTTACTAACTTAAGAGCTCTGTTATATCCTCCCGTAAAACCATAGTTTTTGTCAAGTTTTATGATTTCAATGTCATTCGAAAATTGTTCTAATATTTTTAACGAATTATCTGACGAAGCATTGTCTGCAACAATAATTCTAGCTTCTTCCATACTATGTTGAATAATTCCCGGCAAGAATTTTTCTAAAAAATGCTGACCGTTCCAATTGAGGATAACGATTGCTAATTTCTTTTTTTTGGGCATAAAGGATGTGACTAAAGGCTGCCGGTGGGCAGCCCTGCAAATCTAATTTCTTTTGTTTAATTATTTCGGGGAAGTAAATAAATCATCAGCTTTAGTTCCGAAAGGCTGAGACTTTGGTTTGTTATCATCTATATCTCCATATGGGGTACTACGTAATCGTAAAAGATATTGCCATTGACGTTCATAAACTTCTCCCTTGGCATCACTATGTAATAATTTAAAGTCGTTGGTAGCTAATTCTGGATTATAAAAAACAAACTTTTTGTTAGTCTCGTTTTTAGCTTTGTAATATTGCCAAATTTCATAAGGATAGCTATTTGTTTCGTTATAGGATTCCGAAACAGAATTAGGAGGGCCATATTGAAGGAAAACTCTGCCACGATCTGTTCTGTAACCTTTTTTGTTTAAAGCATGATAAAACGCATTCGCTTTATCTACTTGAATCTTATATTCAATCCATCCTTTACCAGGATTTTCGGAGTTTCTCTTTATCCAGAAGTCATAAAAGTATTGTTGCATAATATGTAAATCTTGCAACTCTAATTGATTAATGGCGAATGTATTTTCATCAGGTGATGAAATAGGATACAAACTATTTATATATTCGGTTAGTGAATCTTTATTTGTAATCTGTGCTGCAAAAGTGTTATTAATGTTTCGTGTTCTAAAATCTAAATTTTCTCCATTTCCGGCATTAGCTATTTTAGCACTTCGTTGAAAGAAAGTTCCTTTTTTAGCTAATAATTCATTGTTACGATTTCTTGCTTCTACTACAAGATTAAAATTTCCTGATGGCAATTCTGAAATATCAATTTCAGTAAGTAATATGCTTACGGGTTTAGAGATTTGACGAGACGAATTACTAAAGTTATCTAATGGTTTTTTAGTTTCGAAATTTTCAATGTGATAGTTAAGCAAAAATAGATCTTTATCGAGAATAGAACTCGTATTATAAATTTCAGTATAAAATTTTAATGAATTATTTTCCTTTGAAAAATAATTTGAAATTAATGGATTAAGTTCAACTCCATTTTTTTCTAATGCCCCTATACTAACACTTGCTTTATACGAATCAAGAAGTTCAATGTCAGAGATAGCAATAACATTAGGCATATAATCTAAACTTATATCTTGTTTAAGTTCGAATGGCTTTGCGTTTGGTTCATTCTTGTCTTTTATCGTTAAAATAAAATTGTAATTTCCTTTTGGCAAACTAACTCGTTTTAGATCAGTGAAGTTGTAAAAGGATGTTAGTGTATCTTTAATTTCAGGACTTAACAAATTGTATTTATCAAAATATTTTGGCGTTTCACCTTGATTATACAATACTGAAATTTCAATTGCCGCCTGATATTGGCCATTTTTTTGTTGAACATATTTTGCCGAACTCCCCATTATCTTTAAATAGGTTTCGACATAAGGCCCTTCTAGTGGCGCAAAAAAGGTAGCATAGGAAAAGGTAGCTTGTAAGTTTTTTGATAGCGACAATAATGGAGCTATAGCGAACATTATAAAGAAGAAAACTAATGACTTTTTCATGACTTTTAATTTAGCGAGCTAAGTTACGACTAATGTAATGATTCCATCTTTTTAGATACTTTTAAAACCGTAGAATTATGAATTTGTGTTGGCTGGTCTATTTCAATTAGATATTTCTGTGCCGCAAATATCTAGTTTGTTATCCTTTGTAAGAGAATAGTGGGTTTTTACACTAAGGATATTTGGCTTTACTTGATTATATTATGAATTGAATTTCAGTATTTACCATCAATCTAGGTTAAAAAGATTGGTTTTTGTAAGCTTTTTTTGGATTTTGGTCAATATTGCATAGTAAAATGCTTTACTTTCGCGCCCGGAGAGTTGGCAGAGCGGTCGATTGCGGCAGTCTTGAAAACTGTTGAAGTGTTAAAGCTTCCTGGGGTTCGAATCCCTAACTCTCCGCCAAGGAAAACAGAACCGTCAATCTTTTTTAGATTGGCGGTTTTTATTTTTAAGCTTTTGCAAGTTTGCTTGGAAAAGCTTAAAAATAAAAATCGACACGAGCGTAGCTCGACGGTTCTGGTTTCCTTTGCATCCCCCCTTCACGGGATCAGCGAAAGCTACCCTTTGCTGTCCTTAGTTTGCAACTAAGGACCTTCCATATAACTTCCATATAACTTCCATTTAATTTCCTTTGCTGTCCTTAGTTTGCAACTAAGGACCTTCCATATAACTTCCATTTAATTTCCTTTGCTGTCCTTAGTTCTTTTTTTGCTGTCCTTAGTTTGCAAAAAGGACTTTTAATATAACATGCTGTCCTTAATTTGCAACTAAGGACCTTACTAATTGCATTGCAAAAAACTAAGTTGCTGCCCTTAGTTTGCAAAAAGGACTTTTAATATAACTTTACAAAACACAACAAAAATTACTTTCGAATAAACTCAATGAAAAATTAGTGATAATTTGTTACAACAATTTAAATTTTTGCTAAAAAGTAGTTTAGTCCTTTTTGCAAACTAAGGATAGTAGGTAAATTATGCTCAATAGTAGTTTAGTCCTGAGTTGCAAAATCAGCACAACAGGGCACAATTGAAGTAATTATTGCAACGGTTAAGTAATAAATTCCCATGCTGATGAATAGGCTCCTATGTTTTCCGTGTATTCAATGAATTTTTTATAAAAAGTATGATTAGACAGCGTCGCACTATCACCTATTACTACAAGCTTTTCCTTAGCACGTGTAAGTGCAACATTCATTCTCCTTATGTCATTTAAGAATCCAATTTCTTTAGTGTCATTACTTCTAACTAAACTAATGTAAATTACTGTTCGCTCTTGTCCTTGAAATCCATCAACAGTTTTAACAACAATTTTAATTTGAGAATTTTTTATTTCATCATCATTTGTAATTAAATTATTGATGTACTGTACCTGCTCTTTGTAGGGTGAAATAATTCCAATAGTTATTGGCTGTGATCTTTCTGCGCTAAATTGATATTGAGAAATTAATTGTTTAAGATGATTCAGCAATAGATTAGCTTCTTCTGGATTCGATATACTTAAACTTTCAGGATTTAAAATTTCATTAAAGCCGCAACCTGCTGTATCAATAAATGAAACAGCTGTGTTTAAAAAATTGTCATCGCTGTTTTTGCTTAATAATTTTTCATGCACAGATAAATCGGCAATGAGATTTCCTTTGTAGAATTCGTTATTCGAAAAATTCATAATGTGATGATGCATTCTATACTGTATATTTAACATTACTGAAATATTTTCTATACCCATGCAATGTTCAAATAAGGTTTCCTTTAGTCCTTCGGCTTCTGCTTTCTTCGACTTAACAGTAGGAGGTAACTGAAAATGATCACCAGCAAATATTACACGATCACATCTGCTTATTGGAATCCAACACATAGGTTCTAGTGCTTGTGCTGCTTCATCAATAAATAAAGTTGTAAATTGTTTATTTCGCATTAACCGCCCTGAAGAAACAACCGGAGTACATGCAATAACTTGAGCTTTATCAAATAAATCTTCAGTAATGTAGTCTTCTAATTTGCGGGCTTCTTGTAATATTTTTTGTGCTTCTAAATAAAATAGTTTTCGTTGATCTCTTTCTTCTCTACCAAAGGTCCGCTTATAGCTTCCTGCCATACGGAAATATTCATCTGCCGTTTTGCGATAGTTTTTTATATCTTTATAGGAAGCGTGTTTCGATATTTTTGAGTCAAGCGTATTTATTAATACTTCTTCTGAGATCCTTGCAGGATTTCCTAAGCGCAATACAGAAATTTTTTCACGATGAAGTTTTTCTGTTAATAAATCAACTGCAGTATTACTCGAACTGCAAACTAATACCTGTTTTTCATTTTTCAAAACTTCTGCAATAGCTTGAACTATTGTTGTTGTTTTCCCTGTTCCTGGAGGACCGTGAATAATAGCAATATCTTTTGCTGAAAGAATCAATTTTACTGCCTCATTTTGCGAAGAATTTAATTTTTCATTTGAATTAAAGATCCTGAGATGATCAAATTTTGGTAATTCTTTCAAATACATTACATCTCTTAATGTCGCTAGTCTATTGTTATTGGCTGAAATAACTTTTTCAAGAGCAATATCCATTTCCTTAAAACTTGCTTCATCAAAAAGTAAATTAATACCTAGTTTCCCATCGCTACACCAATCAGGTAGTTCATCTACATTTAATGATAGTCGAAGTTTATTTGGGCCAATAACTTTAATAGTTCCATTTAGTGGAGTTACATCCGAGTGAACGTTTGAAAATAAAGCAGCTATTTTACCCCCTGAAAATTGATGAGGTTCGTTATGATTCGTTGTGCGTTCAACATCAATAGAAATATATTGTCCTAATCCAATTTCTGTATTAACAATGCTTAATGGATACCAAGTAACTCCATTTTGTTTTCGATGATTTATATTATTTCTAGAAAAATGTGCTTTGTATTGTTCATAATCTTCATCACGTTCAATCTTTAATAGCTTTCTTAGTTTATGTAGTCGTTCCAATATTTTTATTCTAAATAAATTGTTTAAAATCTAAATTAATTTCAAATTGTTTAAATGTGAATTTCTTTACACAGACGCTTTTGCTTGAATCTTTTTAATTCCTGCTTTCATAAATTGACATAGTATTTGCTGGATGTCTTTGTTGTGATTGTATTTTTTTATATGCTCTTTTAGATCATTGATTTCAGGTGCATCTAATGAGGTGTCATAATACCCAAAGCCTTTATACTCTCCATTTTCAATGTAAACAACTGACTTTTCATCAGCATTTCTTCCTTTATCTATAATATAAAATGTTTCATTATGAAAACTAAATCCTTCAATGGCATCTTTAACACGTAAATTGTACACTTCAGTTTTTTCAACTTCTAAACAAGCTCCTAGGCAATTGTGGATTTGATAGTTGAAGCATGGCCCACCGGTTTTATGTAAATTACATTTACTATGACACAATTTGTGTTTTTCAATAATCTTATACAATAAATTTTTTGCAGACACCATATTATCTGCGGTTAATATTTGCTGATTCCCAACTCTTAATCGATCAATGGATAGAATTATATATCCTGAGTCATCTAGGGATTGATATATTCCATAATAAGGAATTGCTTTTGTTCTTTTTTGTGAAGTATTATAAGTTGGTCGATGTTGTTTTATTTCATCTGATTCTAAAAGCAAAGCAATTAATTCACTTCCGGTTGGTTCATAAGAAATATCTGCAATTTCATGTTGTAATTGAACTGCTTTTTTGCTTCTTTGATTTGCGAAATGTTGAATAATTCTAGTTCTAATATCAATACTTTTCCCAATATAAATAATTTCTCCATTTTGATTATGGAAATAATAAACGCCAGTAATTCCGTTAGGAATATTATTAAAAACAGCTTCATTTAACAGGGGAGGTAATGCACTTTTTTTTGTTTCATGTAAAATCCACTCTGGAGTTAATGGTTGCGAGTTATTTGCAAGAATCCTATTAAACAAGATTGCAGTAGCTTCAGCATCACCTAAAGCACGATGACGATTTTTCAAATCTATATGCAAGCTTTTGCATAAGTTCCCTAAGCTATAAGATGGTAATCCTGGAAATGTGCTTCTACTTAATCTTACTGTGCATAACGTCTTGCGTTGAAAATTATATCCTAAATCTTTATATGCAGCTTTTATAAAGCCATAATCAAAACGAACATTGTGCGCAACAAAAATCGTATCCTCAGTAAGCTCAATAATTTCTTTAGCTATCTCATGGAATTCTGGTGCATCACGAACCATCTCATCCGTTATTCCAGTGCATTGGGTGATGAAATAGGGTATACTGCATTTTGGATTTACTAAAGATGAAAATTGTTTAATAACTTTTTCACCATCATGAATGATGATCGCTATTTCAGTAATCTTACCAGTTGCTGAATTACCGCCAGTAGTTTCTATGTCAATAATTGAATACATTCTAAACTAAGATAATAAGTTTTATTTAATAATCCTAAAATTGAATTAATGTTTTTTCAATCGCTCTTTTTAATTTCAACTCTACATGTGTTTTATGGGCGTATATATTCCAATTGAAGATCACTTCACTTATTTGATTAATGATATTTTCTGGCTTTTTAATATTCATTTGCTTCGCTACATTTAGCAAATCAGTTTTTTCAATGTTTGTTCGTTTTCCATTTATACTTAGCGCATGCTGACTTACCCAATTACTTCCAGGGCGATATGCATGACATACATCAAATGCTGGTGATAAATTCCATACCCCGTTTTTATTCATTGTAAATGCAAAATTTTTGGTATGATCATCACAATTTCTTCCCAACACATTAAAAACCATTCTTCGATAAAGTTGATCCGCTTGAGGATATGGCAATCGTAAAATTCGCATGGTTTCAAAAAGTAGCTCATAGTTATAATGATTCACATCGTTAAAGTCATAATGACGAATACCACAAAAACTTTGTACATGGAGTTTGCCTAAATTAGGTTCACGATCAAATCTTTTAGTCATGAAGTGAGCTCTATCATTTTCTTCAAACAGTCTGCACTCCGACATTTCAATGCCTGCATCTTTGGCCATTAAGTAATATGCCATTTCTACTCTACCATAACCACTCGACGATCCAAATTGTTTATCACTTACACCATCAAATTTTATTAACCATTGTGTAAATCCTTTTGGTGCCTCAGCTTGACCACTTCTAATTTCATTGGTACTCTCGTTAAATGCAATTACAGCCTTTGCGCGTGCTCCACCTGCAGAAGTTCCAATTTTTAAAATGTCGAGCAAAGCTTTTTCTTCATCAGGTTGAAGTTTTGAATTAAAATTAATTCTATTTGATAAAATATCTTCAGCAACCTCAATTAAACTTCCAATTTCAATTGTTGAAGCAATCGAATTTATTTTTGGGGTATTGGGTTCGAATTCAATGGCACCCATCCCTCGTTTTCCAATGAAACATAACATCTCTACCGGATTTAAACTATCAACAGCACGACCATGTCTTGCAAGCCAAGTATTAATAATTGCATTCCCATATTTATCAGGTAACACATCCGCAAGTAATCCTGGCAAACCTTTAAACGTTGTTGATCCTCTTAATTCAGGAAAAGAAAATATTCGCTTCGAAGAATTCTCGATTGGCATTTTAAGAGGTGAAATATCCCAGTTGTTAGTATAGAAAGAAGGATCGTATTCGAACGAAGCTATTTCGGTATTGGGATTCCATGCTATCGCTCCAACACGCTTATCCCATAAATTTATAAATGCCGTTGTGATCACTACCAGTTCGATTTAGGCTTTTTGTTGCTTTTGATAGCTTTAGAAGCTCTTTTGCGTTTCTCTTGAGCCAATTCAGCTAATTGAATAGGACTAAGCTCCTGTTCCACTATAAATTGGTCGAGCACATAAAGTAAGTTTAGGGCTCTTAATAGTTGAATAAATGTAATGATATTGGCACGTTGTCCTTTTTCAAATTCGCTAAGCGTGGAACGATTAATACCAGCCTCCAATGCTAATTGACTTTGGGTTTTGTTTTGCTCCAGTCGATGATGCTTAATAAAGCTTCCAATCGTTTCAACTATCGCATTATCACTCTTTGGATCTTGTTTCATGTTGGTAATATCCATCATTAAACGTCAAAAGTAGTGTTAATGTTGGTTATTTCCTACAAAAATTCCATAAAAGATGCAAAAACTCGGTTTTCATAAAAATTATTCAATTACAAAAATCATAGTTCAGACAAATTTGGCAAACATATTCAGAACAATGATTCGTTTGATTTATTTGTTTGCCTAGAAGCTACATGGTAAAAGCTCTTCAATTAAGAACTTGCGGGTTTCTTTGTGTATTGCCTTATTCAAAAATCCTAAATCAATTCCAACGCCTAAGGTTATTTCTGATTTTCTTGCAAAATCTCCTAGTGGCGATATTGTTTGAAAGCCAAACCAGAATTCCCTTTTAAGTATAGTGTTGTCGCTTTTTTGTGCACTTGACTTTAAACTGAAAAACAAAACAATAAAAACTAGAGTCTTAGTGATTTTCATAATTTACAATTTTATATTTCAATTGCTTTAGCAATTGTGAACTTCAAACAAAAAGTTTAAACTTTAATAATTGAAAAGTGATAGTTATATTTTCGAAATTAATTAAAGCTAAGGTATGATTAAATAACTAGAAATTGTGTTTCTTATCAATTTTTAAATTATTACGAATATGGGTATAGTTTAATTTAAACGAGGATTAATTAAGCTTCGCATTGACGAGTATCACTTTCCAATCTGAGAACAGGAGCCCAGCTATTGGAGTTAAGAATGAAAAGATTGTGCTTCGCACTTTTTATTTATCTGTAAATTGCTTTCGAATGAGTCTTATACAATTTCTCCAAACAAAAATGATTCTATTGGATAATATCCTCTGGCGAGTGATTGGGATTGCGATGTAGTCTGCGCAAGCTTGTACTACATCGCGGATCCAGTTTATCCGTAGTCTAAATCAAGAACGAAAATGCTTTGCATTTTTATTTATCTGAAAATTGCTTACAAACGAGTTTGACGCAATTTCTCCAAACAAAAATGATTCTATTGGATAATATCCTCTGGCGAGTGATTGGGATTGCGATGTAGTCTGCGCAAGCTTGTACTACATCGCGGACCCCAGTTTATCCGTAGTCTAAATCAAGAACGAAAATGCTGCGCATTTTTATTTATCTGAAAATTGCTTACAAATGAGTTTGACACAATTTCCATATAAATAAAAAAGACTGCTAAATAGCAGTCTTTTCGTTCTTGATTATTAAGTGATCCCGCTGGGACTCGAACCCAGGACCCATACATTAAAAGTGTATTGCTCTACCAACTGAGCTACGGAATCCGGTACTTTTGGTTAGCTAATGGTCTTGTAGGCCAAAAGCGGGTGCAAATGTATGATTTCCATGCTATCAAAAACAAAATTAAAGCATCATTTATTTGTCATTAGTTCAAATTGCTGAATATCAGTAATAATGATGTTTTATTAACAATAAGAAAACGTGGTTTTTTGACCGAATACGATCGAAATCTTAATTTTTCTGAATGAAATTGATACTTTTTCGGCGTTTTAATCACTTATTGGCGCTCTTTCAAAAGGAAGTGATCTGTTAAATTGATAGCGATAGGTGATCAATGTTCTCCATTCTTTGGTCCCTAGATTTGAAATCATCTTTAACATTTTTGGATTAAAATCTCCAATCCAAGTCAAAACGGTATCCTTATAAATTCCTCGTTTAGGTATATTCATTTCTACGTAAACGATTAAAGCGGCTTCAATTCCTTTGCCTTGCCACTCTTTTACAACTCCAAAGGCCATTCCTGTCATTCTGTTCACTGTTTTGCGCCATTTATGGTAGATGAATTTAATTTTTCCAATAAGATTTAAATTTCCATTTACATGTCGAAATATTTGGTTTAATTCAGGAAGATTTAAATAAAAGGCGATGGGTTGTCCTTTGTGAAAAACAAAAATTACTATTTCTGGATCTATCGCAGGCTTCATGGCTTTAAAAATTTTTCTAGCAGCCTCTTCACTCATAGGTTTGAAATGTGCATGACCACCCCAAGCGCCATTATATACTGTTCTAAAATCTTCTGCAACTTGATTAAAATCTTTGCCTTTAATGTCCTTAATTTCATAGTTAGGATCTGTTTTTAGCTGATTGTATTTTCTATGAAAGATGGGTTGAGCAGGTACATTTACATCTCGCCAATAATTATATTGATTGAAATAATTTTGAAAACCATAGGCCTCAAATAAGTCCTTGTAATAGGGTAAATTGTAATTCATAGGATAAATTGCAGGCTCATCGAAATTCGTCACCTGACAGCCCCAAAACTCACTACGGTCGCCAAAATTGATCGGACCATCCATCGCTTCCATTCCACGTTCGTTGAGCCATTTTTTGCATGCATCGAAAATAAAATTTGCAGCATTTTGATCGTTAATGCATTCGAAAAAGCCCATTCCACCAGTTTTCATCAAAGTTAAACTCATCGTTTTGGGATTTATAAATGCAGCAACTCTTCCAATATGATTGCCATCTTTATCGGATAGGATCCATCGAATTGCTTCACCTCCCTCCATAAATAATTTATTTTTTTCGAGGTTAAAAAGCTTTTCAATATCCTGCTTTATGTATGGAATCCAATGAGGATCATTTTGGTATAATTTAAAAGGCACTAGATGAAAGGCCTTTATCGTTTTAGAAGAATTTACCTCTATAAGTTTCATGTATTTTTGATTTCGTTGAAAGTTTAATATTAATTTTGAGTATTCTAATTGGATTTTGAAGTAATTGATAAAGAACTTTCAAAATTTTGTCCAAAAATAAGCTAATCGCCTACATTTGTCATCAAATGCAAAATAAGGTTGTAATAATTACAGGAGCATCTTCAGGTATTGGAAAAGCTTGCGCTGAAATATTCGCTAAACAGAACTATTCGCTAGTAATTTGTGGCAGATCCGAAGATCGACTTATAAAGGTTGAGGATAATTTAAGGGCAAATGGAGCTGATGTACTCGCTATTGTTGCGGATGTGAGTATCGAATCGGATTGTAAGATGTTGATAGAGAAAACTGTTGCTAAGTATCAAAGAATTGATGTCCTAATCAATAATGCTGGAATTTCAATGCGTGCTTTGTTTGCTGATGTCGACTTAAATGTGATTCGTAAATTGATGGATATTAATTTCTGGGGTGCTGTGTATTGTACAAAATTCGCACTTCCATATTTGTTAGGTCAAAAAGGAAGCGTAGTTGGAGTTTCATCGATTGCAGGAAAAAAGGGCTTGCCAGGAAGAACAGGTTATTCGGCTTCTAAATTTGCTTTGGAAGGATTTCTGGAAACGTTGCGCACCGAAAATATTAAAAATGGTTTGCATGTGCTTGTCGTTTGCCCTGGATTTACGGCTTCCGAAATAAGAAATACTGCGTTAGATGCAAACGGATCACGGCAGGGCGAATCACCACGTGATGAGAAAAATATGATGAGCTCTACTGAGGTTGCAAAAAATATTTATATTGCCGTGGTAAAACGCAAAAGAGATTTGGTTTTAACTTCAAATGGTAAAATTACTGTTTGGTTAAATAAATTATTCCCATCATGGATGGATAAAATTGTTTATAATCACATGTCAAAAGAACCTGGATCACCATTCAAATAATAAAATGAAAAATATATTAAGCCCTTCAATCTTCGGATTTATGATTTTGTTTATCGCCTCATGCGTTCGACCCCAACAAAAAATGCAAGCCCAGATTACGGATATGGAAAAGGTGCTTTTTAAAGATGCTACTCAAATTCCAGACCCTGTTGCAGCGGATTCCATGATTAAAATGTACCTTAGTTATGCTGATCAATATCAAGATGATACTTTGTCGCCCGAATATTTATTTAGAGCAGGTGATATTGCAAATGGTATTGGTAAACACAAAGATGCATTAGGTTATTTTGGGAAAGTTCAACGGTATCCTAATTATAAGAAGATGCCAACCGCATTATTCTTGCAAGGATTTATTTCGGAAAATTATTTGTCTGATATAGATGCAGCACGAAGATATTATGAGAAATTTTTAAAACAATTTCCAAATCATAAATTAGCAAATGATGTACAAAATTCTTTAAACAACTTAGGAAAAACGCCCGAACAATTAATACAGGAATTCGAAGCTAAAAGTAATTTGAAATCAGACTCAATTCCCCAAAAATAATTAATTAACAAGTTATTATTATGTCCAAACAAAAAGCAACTCGTAAAGAAAAATTTTCTGCGCAACCAGCATTGAAATCTATAGAGAATCTGGCAAAACAAAAGTATTTATCTGCCGAACGTTGGCTTGGGTTAATCATTATTCTTGTAGGTTTTTTGGTTTATGCAAATACACTCAATCACGGTTATGCACTTGATGATTATTCATCTATTATTGAAAATAAAACTACGCAAAAAGGGTTTAATGGCATAGGTGAAATATTTAAAACTAGTTATCGTTACGGATATATTTTTATTAATGATGAACTTTATCGTCCAATAGCTAAATCGTTGCTAGCTGTAGAATGGGGCATCGCTCCTAATAAACCATCTTTAGCACATTGGACAAATGTTTTATTGTTTATGTTAACAGGGTGGTTGCTATTTAAAACGCTTTTTGATTGGTTAAATGGAAATTTATTTGTTGCATTCGCTACTTCGTTATTATTTATCACCTTGCCTATTCATACGGAAACTGTTGCCAATATAAAAAGCGTTGATGAAATATTAGGTTTGCTTTTTGGTTTGTTAATGTTACGTTCTATTCATAAATTTAATTTATCAGGAAATATTTTTTCCCTATTTAGCGGAGCATTCTGGTTTTTGATTGCTATGTTTTCTAAAGAATCTTCAATTACTTTATTGGCTGTTGTGCCACTAATTAGTTATTTCTTTAGTGGAAAGTCTATTAAAAGTTCGTTGATTCCAACAGGTATTTGTTTAATAATTGCATTCGTATTTTTGGGTATTCGTTCAAAAGTTTTAGGCCCTGTTGGTATTTCAATAAAGCCTTCAATAATTGATAATATGTTGATGGGAGCACCCAATGTTTTAACTAGAATTTCAACGAGTGTTTATCTACTTGGATTGTATTTAAAAACTATTTTAGTTCCTTCCATATTAACTTTTGATAATTCATATCCACAACTTCCAATGGTTGGAATAGGAGCATGGCGTTTTATTTTATCCGCAGTTGTATTAGTTAGTTTATTAGTTTTAGCAATTGTAGGATGGAAAAAAAAAGAGATTTATTCTTTTGCGATCTTATTTTTTTTCGTTACAGTTTCAGTATCTTCTAATTTGTTTGTTACAATTGGTACACATTATGGCGAACGACTAATGTATACTCCAAGTTTAGGAGTTTGCTTAATGTTTGCAGCTATACTCTTTCGTTTTATTCCGAACAAGGATGAAAAATTAAATTTTTTAAATAGCAATAAACTTGGATTAGCAATTCTTTTAGTTGTAAGTTTAACATACGGAGGTTTAGCAATTGCACGAAACCCTGTATGGAAAAATAATGAATCATTATATGTTTCTGGATTAAGTTCATCACCTAATAGTACAAGAGTACAGTATTATATGGGTAATCTTTTGGTAAAGGAGGAGCAATTAGCAGGGAAATCTCGCGTTCAGCAAGATAGTATTTTGAATACTGGAATTGGGTTTTTAAAGGCAGCAATAAAACTTACTCCTTCATTTACAGATGCATGGAATCAAATGGGAATTGCTTATGACCGATTGAAAAATCCAGAACAAGCAATAAGATGTTACTTAGAAGGATTAAAATATAATCCTAATGATCCTACAATTCATAATAATTTAGGAACTGTTTATTTTAGAGCGAATAAATATAAAGATGCAATTGATCAGTTCTTAGAAGCTGTTCGATTAAATCCTCGTTACGCTGAGGCATGGATGAATGTAGGGAGTTGTTATGGAGCAACGCAACAACTCGATAGTGCAATTCCTAATTTTGAAAAGGCAATTGAAGTTGATCCTAAAATGGCCAATGCCTATTATTTTTTGGGTGTTACTTGGCAAAGTAAAGGGAACGCTTTAATAGCTAATCAGTATTTGGAGCAAGCTTATACATTAAATCCTTCTTTAAGAAAATAATAAAAATTTAAAGTTCATTCAAAAGAATTTTTTCAAGTTCTTCAGGAGATAAACTTGATTGGATCTTGCCATCAATTGCTAACGATATTGTTCCGGTTTCTTCTGAAACAATAATAGATATAGCGTCACTTTGTTCTGTTATTCCTAATGCGGCTCGATGTCTCATTCCATAATGTGCAGGCAAATCAGTATTCTCCGTAACAGGTAGAACACAACGAGCAGCTTTTATTTTATTATCTTCAATAATTACAGCACCATCATGCAAAGGACTATTTTTAAAGAAAATACTTTCTAATAATCTTTTTGATACATCAGCATCCAACTTATCACCCGTACTTTCATAAAATTGAAGATCTGTTGTTCTAGCTAATACAATTATAGCACCTACCTTATTTTTTGACATTCCAGAACAAGCTTTTATTATTGGTGCAAGAGTAGGAGGGGCTGTTCTTTGCACTTGCCAATTCCAAGGAAGTAGTTTGCGTGTAAAACTATCTTTACCTGTGAAACTATTACTCCCTACTAGCAATAAAAATCTTCGAACTTCTTGTTGAAATACAATGATTAAAGCAAGTACTCCAACACTCATGAATTGCCCTAATAATGCTCCTAATAATTGCATATCTAGGATTTTAACAAATAGCCACCATAAAAGGTAGATGGCAACAATCCCAATAAAAATATTCATAGCAGTTCCACCTTTAAGTAGTTGATATACTTTTAAAAGTAGAAATGCTACAATTATGATATCTAAAATATCAAGTAAACGAATACTAAGAAATCCTATATGAAATAGTTCCATTGGTCAAATTTACGAATTACTATAAAGCAGAGGTTCATTTAATTTATCAATTAAAAAACGAAAGGGTAATAATGCGCCAATTCCAGCATAATTTACTCCTTTTATTGGGGTAGATTTAATTTTATTTTCTTTAAGATCAATCTTGCGATCTTCAGTTCTAATCTCATTGACTAAAAGTGATATGCTCGATTTTAAATAATGGATATAGAGTGCTTTTGATAAGGTGCTAGGTCTCGAACTAAAGTTTTTATTAGTAACTAATATTTTTCTCCTCATGATATCTCTCCTTTTTTTAACATTATTTCAGTTCGAGGAATTCTTCTGTTTTTATAAGAATCTGATGAATTGTCAATTACTCCGTTGTAGGCTTCTGTATCTAAAATTATTCCCGATGTAATTTTTCCATTAAAATTTGTTGTCAATATTTTACCAGCAAAATCTTTAGCAACATTAATTACGTCTTTCTGAAAATAGAAACATTCTTTCAGTTTCATTATCAATTTTTATTGTAATAAATTCTTCCTAATGCATCCGTCTTTACATCTCCAATGTCAATTAACCAACGCAATACAGTTATAATTTTTTCTTCTTTATATCCTTTTATTTTTGAAGCAATTACTTGCGGGAGTTCTGGTCCAATATTTAATAGAAGCTGAATTTCATTTTTGAGATCTTCCATTTCAATATCGTTTAATTCAAGTTTGTTTCTATCTCTACAATAATCACAAGTGCCGCATCTATTTAAATTATTTTCTCCAAAATATGCAAGAAGCAACATACTTCTACAATGATATTTGTCGGTAATAAATTGTTTGAATGCATTTGCTCTGATCGTGAACCTCTGTTTGCGATCATCTAGATTTGCTTTGCTAATACGTAGCATTTTTGTTTCAACTCTTGCTTCATTAAATGTTAATTGAGGAAGCTCAGTGGATGGTAGATAATTTAAAACTCCAAGTTTATTTAATGTTTCTAATTCTTGCTTTAAAGTTTTTATTTCTATACCTGAACGATTTGCCAATTCAACTTCGTTAAACCGGATATAGTTGTCAAATAGTCCAGTATAACTTCTAAGAATTGTCTTAATTAAATGGTCGTAATTTGTATGCTTTACTTGAAATTCATACAATTCAATATTTTTTATTGGAATGAATAATCTAGAGGGAAGATATATGGAATCTGATAATGTTAGGTGTTCTTCTAATTCTAAAACTTTTAAGCAATTATAAGTTTTTACAGGGTCAAATCGGTATTGATCACAAAATGAAACTAAATCAAATTCTAATGTTAAACCAAGTCCTCCATTAATAGGTATCTGTAAATAATTTCCTAATGCTTGATATACTTTTCTAATCTCATCGAGCTCGGGAAAATTTACTTTTATTCTTCTTTCTAAATCAAGGATATCTGATTGGTTGTAAAGTACAACTGCATAAGATGATTTCTCATCTCTCCCACATCTACCAGCTTCTTGATAATAACTCTCTAAATTATCGGGCAAGTCGAGGTGAATTACAGAACGTACATCTGATTTATCGATTCCCATTCCAAATGCATTTGTTGAAACAATAATTCGCGAATTGTTTTTCATCCACTTACTTTGTTTCTCCATTCTTTGCGTTTGCGAAAGTCCAGCATGGTAGTAATCAGCACGAATGCCATTTTTTATTAATTGATTCGCGATGTCTTGTGTCTTTCGTCGATTGCGTACGTAAATAATTCCGCATCCTGGAATTGATTTTAATATTTTAAGTACGCTTTCCATTTTTTTATCTTCATGTCGAACGACGTAAGATAAATTTGGTCGCGCAAAACTTTTGGTAAATACTTGGTGATTTTTGAATTTAAGTTGCTTGCATATGTCTTCTTTAACTTCAGGAGTTGCAGATGCTGTTAAAGCAATTATTGGCACTTCAGGAAATGATTCTCTTATTTCGGCAATTCGTCTATAGGGCGGTCGGAAATCATAACCCCATTGTGAAATGCAATGAGCTTCATCAACAGCAATTAAGTTTAATTTCATCTGAATTAAACGTTCTAAAAAAAAATCACTTTCTAATCTTTCTGGTGAAACGTATAAAAATTTATAGTTGCCATAAATACAATTATCTAATGCAATATCTACTTCACTACGTTTCATTCCAGAAACTATCGCAACAGCTCTAATGCCTTTGTTACGAAGATTTTCTTCTTGATCTTTCATCAAAGCAATTAATGGGGAAATTACCAAACAAAGACCTTCATTCGCCATCGCAGGCACCTGGAAACAAATTGATTTTCCGCCTCCTGTTGGCAGTAATGCAAGTGTATCATTCTTTTCCATTACTGAACGGATGATATCTTCTTGTGAAGGACGAAATTCTGTGTAACCCCAATATTGAGCAAGTACTTGATGAATCAAACTCATATTATCAAAAGTAGTTATTAAAACTTAATGATGATGCAATTAAAAATGACACCAATTTTTTATTAAAGTTTGTAAAAATTTTATTTAACTTTTGATTTTTTAAAACGAAACGGTAATACGATCAGGATCAATTTCAGCAGGCCGAACGGTCATAACAGGGATTTTTGAATTATTAATAATCTTTGACGCATAGTTTCCCATTAACATTCCAGCAAGCGAAGCCTCTTGTTCGGTCATTATTATTACTAGGTCTGCTTGTGTTTCATCAATTACTTTTAGTGTCATTTTTGCACGATCATCGCCTTGAATAAATTTGGAGTCACAAGAAATGCCATGTTCAAGCAAGAAATTTTCTACTTGTTCTATTTTTATTCTGAATTTTCTTTGATAATCTTCGTTTCCTGACTGCATAATTCCAGTTACAACAATATGTGAATTGTAATGTTTTGCAATTTCCATTGCAAATGGAACCTTCTGTCTACTTTCATTTGTGTCGTCGATAGGAAGTACAATTTTTGAAAAACCTAATTTTTTAGAATGTGACTGAACAGATAAAACAGGGCATGGAGATTCTTGTACAGCCCTTGTAGTATTACTTCCAATTATATAACTGCTTCCACTCGAACCATGAGTTCCCATTACTATTAAATCGATATGAGCTTGCTTAGCAGTATGAACAATTTTTTTATATATATTTCCAACTTCAGTAATAATATTTACTTCAATACCATTATCAATATGAAGTTGATGCGCTAATTCCTGTAATCGTTCATTAGAGGCGGATTCTATCTTTTTTTCAAAACCCGAAAATGCATGTCCAATTGCGCTTGGCAAGGATAAGGTTTCAACGATGTGCAATAAAATAATTTCAGCTTTGAGCAGTTTTGCCATAAATACTGCATGTTCTAAACTTAATTCGGCAGTTTCTGAAAAGTCAAAGGGAATAAGAATCTTCTTAATGTGGAAGGTCTTTTGCATATCGAACGTTTTTTTAGGTCAAGAAATTTAGATTACAAATTCTGTGGTGTCTTTTCTTTGCATAGGGCGTATACTACAAACAGGAATATCGGAATTATTTATGATTTGTTGTGATTCAGTGCCAATAAAATGTAAAGTCCAATCTATTTCTTGTTGGGTCATGATTATTATCAGATCTGCTTGTACTTTTTGAGAATAACTGATTACACCATCTGATATATTCTTATTATCCACAAATTCTCCAGTACAATTAATTTGATGTGAACTTATAAAATCTACCACTTGTTCCATCTGTCTTTCTAATTTATTTATTAAAAATTCATCTGAAGTGTCTATTACGCTCATAATCTTCACAATAGACTTAAAATATTTAGCAATATCAATACAATTGTTAACTTTTTCTTTGGTCTCTTTTGATAAATCTAAAGGTAATACAATTGTATCGCATCCCAGCTTATGATCCTTACCTTTTACTGAAATAACGGGGCAGTGAGCATCCTTTATTACTCGTTCCGCATTGGATCCAATAAATTTCTTTCTTAAGCTAGTGGGTCCTGATGTGCTCATAATTATAAAAATAGCGTTAATTTCCTCCGCAACAGCAACAATTTGCTCATAAATTTTACCTTTTTCTATCCTAGTCCTAATTTTTACTCCAGAATTAATAGCTGCTTCTGACGATATTACATCAAGTTTTGCTTGGATACTAGCTCTCAAAACATCCTCTTGTGCTGAATTATCAGAAAAAAGATGCATCATTGAAGAAAAAATATCCTCATCTATAACATGGATTATTGTGATGGAGGCACCAGTTAATCTAGCTAAATTATAGGACTGTGCTAAGGCAATATTTGATTGTTCACTAAAATCAGTTGGTACAATTATGTTACGTTCTTCAGAATTCATTGTTTTATATTACTTATTTTTTGTTCTTTGGCAAAAATATTTCTTTTAAAGATATGACACCTATTCCTGAATCAGAATTAATCCTAAACAAAGATGGTAGTGTTTACCACCTTAATCTCTTACCTGATGACATTTCTGATATTATTATTAACGTAGGAGACCCCGATCGAGTACAAATGGTGAGTAATTATTTTGATACCATTGAAATTCGTAAGCAAAAGAGAGAATTTGTAACTCATACAGGACACTACAAAGGTAGGCGTATTACTGTACTTTCCACCGGAATTGGGACTGATAATGTCGATATAGTTTATAACGAACTTGATGCCCTAGTAAATATTGATCTTAAAACAAGAACAATTAAGGATAAACTTACAGCATTAAACCTTGTTAGAATAGGTACTTCTGGATCGCTTCAATCTGAGATTCCTGTTGATTCATTTGTCTGTTCTTCATTTGGATTGGGATTAGATGGATTGCTAAACTTCTATCACCTGCAAAATGATGATGAAGAAGGAGCTATTATTCAAACATTTAGAAATCATTTTCCAAATCAAGGCGTTTTCGCTGAGTCTTACCTTTCTCGCGCTTCTGATAAGCTATTTAAATTACTCTCTACAGATATACATAAAGGAATAACAGCGTCATGTTCTGGATTCTATGCTCCTCAAATGCGCCAACTAAGATTAGCTCCTTCTAGAATGGATTTGATCGATAAATTATATAGATTTAGATTTAATGAGCATCGAATTACTAATTTTGAAATGGAAACTGGTGCGATGTATGGATTAGCAAAATTATTAGGACATCATTGCTGTTCAGTAAATGTTATTGTAGCGAATCGTATCACTCAACAATTTTCAACCAAAGCGGAAGAATCAATGCATCAACTAATTAAATTAACATTAGATCGCTTAGCAACTTTGTAAGATTTATGTTTTTTTTGATATAATAATGTTTTAAAATGGCTGCCAAAAATGGTAGCCATTTTTCGTTTTTAGAGTATCATACATTTTTTTTATTTGTTTTTAAATGTTGTAATGTTTCAAGTAATTATTCCTTTTTGAAAGTCATTATTGGCTCGCTTTCTGGTATGCTTGAATTAAAAATAGCAAAAAAATATGAAATCTTATTTAAATAAAATGAAGCGAATTTATTTCTTTCTGCAATTTGTTCTTCTATCAATGACATCTTTTGCAACCACATACTACAGCAAAACATCAGGATCAAACTGGAATGATGCGAATGGATGGTCAACAACTGGGTACGGACAATCAACAAATACTGGAACCTATCCAAAATCAACCGACGTTGCATACGTTGGCGATGGATATACATTGTTTATAAATACAAATTTATCTGTTGGAACAATAAGTATTGGACAAGGAACTTCAGGAACAGTTGAGTTTGCCGAAGGTGCTAATTACACATTGTCAATTTTAAATTGTTTAACGATAACTAATGGTGCAAAATTATGGTATAACGGCACAAGCAATAGAACTCATACATTAAATATTGGTACAAATATTTCCAATTCAGGAACGTTAGATTTATATTCTGATGCTGATGATATCGTAAACCTTGTTTTTTATCGAAATGTAAATAGTGTTATAACGGGCTCAGGAACTTTTGATTTGAATGTTGTTACAATCAATAAAACTTCTTCAACTTCATTTTATGTAGATATACAATCTTCCGGCTTCGAAAATGCAATTCGTGATTTTGTAGTCACTTATGGAACCTATAATCATAATAATAGCGGCACTTTTAATGTAAATAGTGGATCAGGTTCTGGATTCATTGTTGCTTTGGATGCTGTTATTAAAATTTCCCAAGGCGTTGTAAATTTATCGCCAAATCAGGATGAAACAACTTTAAATGGAACTATTATCGTTAATGGAGGATCACTAAATATTGGATCTACTGCAGGGATAGCTGGTTTGCGTTACGATAAAACAGGTTCTCTAATTCCCAAACTAGATATTCAATCAGGCAGCATGGAAGTTTATGGAAGCATCTGTTTTAAATCTGGTGCATCAGCTGATCCATTTAATTTTAATATGAGCGGCGGCTCTTTGAAATTAAATTCTGGCAGTACTATTTCAAGCACAAAAACTTTTTTAGTGAACGATGTTACTGGAAGTTCGTTTGTAATTAATGATGGAATTATTACCTTCCAAGCTCCAAACACTTCCGGTAATACTGTCAGTGATTTCGAAATTTGCGGCTCTAATGGAACTGTTTCTTCAGGAGGTGGTACAATTCAATTCGGAAATAATAGTTCTAGTTCTGGTTCTGTATTTACTTTTACCCCTGTTGCTTCGATTACCTTGCCAAATATAAAAGTTACTGGTTCAAATGCGGCAAACATCACATTAAAACCATGCGCAAACTCAACTAGTAACATTAAGGCATTAAGTTTATATATTGATCAAAATAAGACTTTTGATATGCGGTCTGTTTCTGGTTCTTCTGGCGATAGTAGATCGTTAATTCTTACTGGAAATATGGACGGAATTAATTCAATAATAAGTGATGGAAATTTTATTTCACGTAATTCATTATTAAGTTTTCAAGGAACTGATATGCAGCAAATATCTGGCTTGGAAGTGTTATCGTTATATGATTTAACAATCAATAATTCTTCAGGTTTAACATTAATTCAAGAGGTGGATATTGCAAATAGTTTGACATTTACAAATGGAATTTTATATTCAACTATTACAAGTCCAATTGTATTATTATCTGGAGCAACTACTAATTCTGCCTCAGCATCCTCTTTTGTTGATGGTGTTATGAATCAAATTGTAGCAACAACATCTTCTCAAACAATTTCATTCCCAATTGGTAAAGATGGAACTTACCGTTTAACGACTTTAGATGTAACGCATAGCTCTTCTGCAGCTGTTACGTATTCAACTGAACTATTTAATAGCTCACCTCGAAACTTTAATTATACTTTTCCTACTGGCGTGGATAAGGTCTCAAATGTTAGGTATTTTCAAATAAATAGAAGTGGGCCTTCAAATCTTACATCATTAAATGTTTCATTAAATTATGAAGCAGATGATGGCGTAAATGATTATCAATATTTAAGAATATTAAGAGATAATGGCAGTAATGGCTGGATTGATGCAGGTGGAGTTGGCTCAAGTAATACAAGTGGAGTTATTACTTCAGATAGTTTTAACAGTTCAAGTATATTTTTTGCTTTAGGCAATGCAATTGGTGGTACTAATACTTTGCCTGTAAAAATGATTTCATTCAATTCTGCAGTAACAAAGACTGGGGTAGTATTAAAATGGTCAACTGCATCGGAAAAAAACTCAGATTATTTTGAGATTCAAAAAAGTTTTGATGCAAATAATTTCTTTGTTATTGGTGAATGCAGAGCATTTGGTAATTCAAATAATGTAATAAATTACTCTTTTCTTGATGAATCAAATTTAGAAAATGTTGTTTATTACCGTTTAAAACAAATTGATTTAGACGGTAAATTTGAATATTCTAAAGTACTAATTGTTAAAAGTATAAATAAATCCCTTGTCTCCATTTTTCCTAATCCTGCAAAATTAGATGAATTAAAATTCAACATAAATAACGCAAATAATCCCAATTTTAATCTGGAAATAATAGATTTAAATGGTAACTTATTATTTTCTAAAAAGGTTGAAGTCTTAACTAAAAATCAAAACTTACAACTTATCAATTTAAAGCCAGGAAGTTACTTTATGAGAATTTTAAATGACAATTTAGTTCTTAATCAACAAATTGTTATGATACAAGAATAGTATAATTTAGTTTAAGTGATTCTTCTTTACGTTGTAAGAATTCCCCCTTTTTTTTAATTAGATTAATTTAATTTATGTAATTTTAAGAAAAGGCATTTATTTATTTTTTAATTCATTTAAAATCTGCTTTATTTTTTCTTTTTACGAATAATCAATAAAACACCAAAATCTTACATTTGTAAGAATAATAGCTAATGTTTAAATAGTGTTTTTTTTTTAATAGCATATTTGAAGCACCAGCAATAGTTAAAATATAAAAGTGATATGAGAAATTTCTCAAAGCACCATCTAAAAGGAATAATACTTACTCTGATGCTATCCCTAGCTTGCTGGGTTCAAAGTATTGCAACAACTTATTATTCAAGTACAAATGGTGGATTATGGAATGTAAATTCAACATGGTCAACAGTTAGTTATGGAAATCCAACAAATACTTGTACGTATCCCAAAAAAGGTGATGTAGTTTTTATTGGGGATGGATACTTAGTGGTAATGAATATGAATGCAGTTTGCGCAAGTGTTACTGTAGGTCAAGGTATTTCTGGAAATATTGAGTTTTCTCCATTTCTTTCGTTCAACATGACCATAGCTGGAACTTTAACAATTAATAATGGAGGTAGATTTGGATATTTGGGTAATGCCGCTAGAGCTCATTCATTGTTTATAAGTGGTAGTGTAATTAATAATGGCAATTTTGATTTATATTCCGATGTAGATGATTATGTAAATTTGACTTTTAATTCAAAAATAAATTCAATTGTTACTGGCTCCGGCACTTTCGACTTAAATAGGGTAACAGTTTTTAAATCAACTTTAACAAGCTATTATTTGGATGTACAAACAAATGCTTTTGAACTAGCAATACGCCAGTTAAATGTTGGTTTTGGAACCTATATTCATAATAACTTAGGTACTTATAATGTAAATTCAACTTCTGTAAATTTTAGTATCGGCTCAGATGCCATCATAAAAATTCCAATGGGAATTTTACATTTAGCTCCAACTAGCAATTTTGTTTACTTACAAGGAACAATTTTGGTTAACGGTGGATTTCTTAAAATTGGCTCAGTAGCGGGACTTCAAGGAATTTGTTATGAAAAAATTGGAGCATTTATTCCCTCGCTATTAATAACAAGCGGTAGTATGGAAGTTTATGGAGGAATTACCTATCGATCAACAGCACCAACATCTCCAATTAATATAAATTTAAGTGGTGGTACTTTATTATTAAATTCTGGATCAACAGGAACTGCAAATGAAGTTTTTAATGTAAATAATGTTGCGGGAAGTGTTTTTACTATGACAGCAGGAATTATTACTTTGCAAAAACCTACCTTAGGTGGTAATACTGTTGCCGATTTTGATGTTTGTGGTGCCAATGGAACTGTAAATGCAGCTGTTGGAATTGTCAATTTTGGAAACAGTAGCACTTCAAGTGGTTCAACATTTAATTTCGTTCCATACCCATCTGTTGTCCTGCCAAATTTCAAAGTAACAGGATCAATGGCTTCTGGTATTAGTTTAAAAACATCTAATAACTCAACGGCTAATTTTATATTAAATAGTTTATTTATTGATGTAAATAAAACCTTCGATATTCGTTCTATTTCAGGAACTACAGGTGACTCTAGAACAATGACATTAGTTGATAATTACGATGGAATTAATACGCTAAATAATAACGGAACATTTGTGCAACGTACATCCACTGTTTTGTTGCAAGGGTTTGAAGGAATTTGGATTAGCGGGTCAACGAATACTGTATTTTATAATTTAACAATTGATAATTTTTTTGGCGTAAGTTTAGCCACTGCTTTAAATATCACAAATTCATTAAATCTTACTAATGGGATTTTATATTCTTCTGCTTTAAGTACTGTAACCTGTACTTCGTCAGGTAGTTCAGCAATAGGGTCTGCAGCATCCTATGTAGATGGTCCATTTGCTCAAATTATTTCGTCTTCCTTAGCCCAAACTTTCAATATCCCGGTTGGTAAAAACGGTACTTACCGTCCAATGATTTTAAATGTTAAACATAAGACAGGAACATCTGTTACATACACATCTGAATCTTTCAATAACTCAGCTCGTATATTAGGGTATACAATTCCAGGAACATTATCTTGGGTTTCTGATGTAAGGCAGTATTCAATAAATAGAACTGCTGTTGCAAATTTATCGTCAGCTAAAATTTCTTTATCTTATGGAACTGACGATGTTGTTACTGATTTTGCAAACCTTCGCGTTGCTAGATATTCTGGTGCGGGTGCTTGGGTAGATATTGGCGGAGTAGGTACAGCAAATGGATCTGGTAGTATTACTTCTAGTCCTTTTACTACTTTTGGAAGTATTTTTACTTTAGGAAATTCTACGTCTGGAACTAATCCATTACCAGTAACTTTAGTTGGATTTAGTGCAAAGAAATTCAATCAAAATGCTAAAATAGAATGGCAAACTGCAAGTGAAAAGAATTCAGATTATTTCGATGTTGAGAAAAGTCTAAATGGAAAAGACTTTATTTTCTTAGGACGAGTAGGTGCAGCAGGTAATTCTTCCAAATTAATATCTTATTCTTTAATGGATGAGGAACTTAATAATGGCAATAATTACTATCGACTTAAACAAGTAGATTTAGATGGGACGTTTATTTATTCGGAGGTGAAGTCTGTTTATTTTGGTAAAAGTTCATCTCTTAGTATGTATCCTAATCCTGTTGTCAATAAATCCTTTACAATTAAAATACCTACTCAAATTCAAAACGATTATTCTGTTCAATTAATTGATAATGCTGGTAGAATAATTTATAATCAAACAGGAAACCCTTCTCAAGGTGGCGAGTTCGTTATCGAATCTCTGAAGCAATTAAAGGAGGGGTCTTATATTGCTAAGGTCTTAGATATTGATGGTCAGCAATGGCTTGATCGAATTGTTGTATTGAATGAGTAGTAATTGTGGATAGAAAATTATATACTTGCAGTAAATTATATCCTGATGTTTACTATAAATCGTTTTCGTACCTCTGATAAAGAATCATCTGCTATTGCATTTGGGATTCGTCAAACTGTTTTTGTTGATGAACAAAAAGTTTCTAGAGAAGAAGAATATGATCAATTTGAAGACGAAAGTTCCCATTATTTATTGTTGGTAAACAATCAGCCAGCGGGAACTTCCCGTTGGCGTTTTACAGTTAACGGTATTAAACTTGAACGATTCGCCGTTTTGCCTGAGTTTCGTAATTCTGGCGCAGGTTCTTTCTTAGTAAGCGAAGTGTTAAAAGACGTAGCTCCTCTAGGCAAATACACCTATTTACATGCTCAAGTGGCAGCTATGAATCTCTATAAAAGAGCCGGTTTCATTGAAGAAGGAGAGCTTTTTTATGAAGCTAATATCCCTCATTATAAAATGGTATATAGTGCACATAAATAGTTTTATTTTTCCTTTTAAAAACTGTATAATTAGTAGTAATAAAATAAAATCAAGTCATTAATTTTATGACCTTTACGCATTAAATGTTAAAGGTTCAAACTACTTATAAAGATATTTGGCGTATTGCTTGGCCTATAATGCTAAGTAGTATGGCAAATACTGTAATTAATTTTACAGATACTGCTTTTGTTTCAAGAGTAGGTGAGAAGGAACTCGCTGCATCAGCTCTTGGTGGGGTTTTCTACTTTGTATTAATAATGATCGGTGTAGCAATTGGAATTGGTTCGCAAATTTTAATTGCACGTAAAGCTGGAGAGAATAAGCCCAAGCAAATTGGTATTATATATGACAATAGTTTTGTTATATTATTAGCGTCTGCCTTGTTTATTCAGCTCTTATTTTATTGGTTTATGCCATCTTTAATGCGACATATTATAAAAGATATTGAAGTCGCTAATGCTTGTATAATCTATCTGAATGCTCGTAGTTGGGGATTAGTTTTTATGATGGTGCTAATATCTCTGCGTTCGTTTTATACCGGAATTGCCTTTACAAGGATCATTACTTATTCAACCGTAATAATGATGTTGCTAAATGTTTTTTTGAATTATATTTTAACGTTAGGACATTATGGTTTCGCTCCAATGGGGATTTTTGGTGTTGGCACTTCGTCCGCTATTTCTGAGGCTGTAGCAGCTATTTATGCGATTTTATATACATTATTTAGTAAAAAACTAAAGGAGTTTCACCTCTTTAATTTTAAAGGAATTTCACTTGCTGAAATGCTTGATATTCTAAAATTATCAGCACCAATTGTTTTTCAACATATCATTTCAATGGGTGCTTGGTTTCTGTTTTTTATACTAATTGAAAAGATTGGTACGCGCGAATTAGCAGTTTCTAACCTTGTAAGAAGTGTTTATATGGTTTTAATGACACCTGTTTGGGGATATTCGCAAGCTGCAAATAGTATGGTGAGTAATGTAATTGGACAAGGTAGAAAATCGGAGGTCATTTCATTAACAAAAAAAATTACCACTTTAAGTTTAATTACTGGAATTATCCTTACTTCGTTATGTGTTCTTTTTCCTGGTTTCCTATTTAATTTAAGTACATCGGATAGTTCTTTAATTAACGAAGCAATGGGTAGTTTTTATGTTATAAGTATTGCAACTATATTGTTTTCTGTGAGTATGGTTTTGTTAAGCGCTGTTTCTGGAACTGGAAACACAAAAGCAGCCATGTATATTGAAGTATTAAATATATTCGTTTATCTTCTATATGTATTCATTAGTGCCCAGATTTTGCATTCAAGAGTGGAAATTGTATGGGGTTGTGAAATTATTTATTGGATGATGATGGGCGTGCTAAGCTATTGGTATCTAAAAAGAGGTAAATGGAAGTCATTATTATTACATGATCATAGCGAATCTTTATTAACATGAAAGGAAATGTCCTTTTGATTTTATTTTTTGTATTACAAGGGTGTAATATTAGAAAAGAGGCAATTTTTAATAATGAAATTATCAAACCTATTGATGCTAGTTTTATTTTTGTAACTGTTGTTGATAAACATGATTTAGATGGTTGTACATTTGTATTAATGAAAAAGGATAACACTTATCTTGAGCCTATTAATTTAGCAGATTCATTACGGGTAGACGGTGAAAATTTATTTGTAAAATATCATCTGAAAAAAAATAATTTTAGCATTTGTATGTCTGGATTTAAAGTTGAATTGGATGAAATAAAGAAAATAAATAAATGAAAATTATATTTCTTGGAACCCCTGGATTTGCTGTCCCATCACTTAAGATTTTAGTTGATAATGGTTATGATATTGTTGCTGTTATAACTGCACCGGATAAACCAGCTGGAAGAGGTCAAAAATTGCATGAATCTGAGGTGAAACAATATGCAAAATCTAAAGGTTTAAAAATCTTACAACCCATCAAATTAGCTGACCCAGGTTTTTTAGAGGAAATAAAACTTCTAAAAGCAGATTTGCAAATTGTAGTAGCTTTCAGAATGATGCCTGAAAAGTTATGGGCAATGCCTAAGTTCGGCTCGCTAAATTTACATGGATCGTTACTTCCAATTTATCGTGGCGCTGCCCCTATAAATCGTGCAATTATGAATGGCGAAATGGTAACTGGCGTTACAACTTTCTTTTTGAACCAAAAAATTGATACTGGTGATATTATTTATCAAGATGAAATAAGTATTGGTAATGACGAATCCGCAGGAGAGCTACATGATCGTATGATGGTAATTGGATCTTCTTTAGTTTTGAAAACAGTAAAGGCAATAGAGTCTAATACCATTGAAACTAAAAGTCAAGATTTAATATTTGAATCGAATTTAGAGATAAAAAGTGCACCTAAAATATTTAAGGAGGATTGCAAACTTAATTTTTCAAATAAAATTCAAGATTTATTCAATCAAATTCGGGGATTAAGCCCTTATCCAGGGTCTTTCTTTGAGATGAGGCTATCCGATGGTACTATTCATTCTGTTAAGGTATTTAAAAGCAAAATGGAAGCTGCGGGTACCGTGCTTACTCATGAATTAATATCAGATGGCAAAACTTTTTTAAAATTGAGTGCTGCTGATGGCTTCATTCATTTTTTAGAAATACAAATTCCTGGAAAAAAAAGAATGATGGTAGAAGAATTATTAAGAGGTTATAGTTTTCCAAAAAACGCAGAAATACTATAGTTTTGATTTATATACTTTTTGGATATTAAATAATTTAGTTTATAAATTATCTTTTTAAGCAATAAAGATAGGAGCAATTATTTTAAATTTGGAATTCAATCTTTAAATGGAAATGAGGCGTATTGTAGTTTTAACTGGAGCAGGGGTAAGTGCGGAAAGTGGGATAAAAACATTCCGTGATGCAGATGGGCTATGGGAAAATTATAAAATTGAAGATGTCGCCACTCCAGAAGCTTGGAAAAGAAACCCATCACTTGTTCTTGATTTTTATAATCAAAGAAGAAAAAAAGTTTTAGAAGTAAATCCCAATGCAGCACATTATTCTTTAGTTGAATTAGAGAAAAATTTTCATGTAAATATAATTACTCAAAATATCGATAACTTACATGAAAGAGCTGGGTCTAAAAATGTTTTGCATTTGCATGGAGAAATAACTAAATCTAGGAGCACAAACAATCATAAGTTAATTTATCCAATTGAAGGGTGGCAATTAAATATAGATGAATGTTGTGAATTAGGCAGTCAACTTCGTCCGCATATTGTTTGGTTTGGTGAACAAGTTCCTGAAATGGAAAATTCAATACCGTTAGTTCAAATGGCTGATATCGTTATTGTGATTGGAACTTCCTTGGCAGTGTATCCAGCAGCAGGATTAATAATGTATGCAAAAAAGGATGCAGAAAAATTCTTGATTGACCCCGCTTCAGTACCCTATGATAGAATCTTTAATCTACGTATTATTAGAGATACCGCTTGTAAAGCTGTTCCACAATTAGTAAATGATTTACTGAAATAAAATGATAAGTGAAACGTTTTTGCATTCTGGTTTATTTAATTGGTTTATCCTTCCATTGCTGATCTTTTTAGCTCGTATGACGGATGTCACTTTAGCAACGCTAAGAAATATTCTATTGTCTAAATCTGTAAAGTATATAGTTCCGTTTTTAGGTTTTTTTGAAGTTCTTATTTGGCTTGTTGCCATAAGTCAAATTATGAAAAACTTACAAAATCCTGCTTGCTTTTTTGCCTACGCTGGTGGATATTCTATGGGAATATTTGTTGGAATTAAAATAGAAGAACGTTTAGCATTAGGAATGCAAGTGGTTCGAATTATTATTCAAACAGAACCTGATAAACTAATTGCTTCCTTAGTACAGAAAAATTTTGGAGTAACAACTATTGATGGTTATGGAAGCAAAGGACCTGTAAAAATTATTTTAACTGTTGTAAAACGAAAAGACATAAAATATCTTCAGGAGTTAATTGAGGAAAGTTATCCAACAGCATTTTATTCTATTGAAGATATTAGAGTTGCAAATCATGGTGTATTTCCGAAAGGTGAAACACAAACAAAAGTTAATTATTTTAATAAAATATTTCCTTACGGAGGAAGTAAATAAGAACTTAATTAGTTTCTTTCTTAATATAATTGCTAAGTAACTTATAAATTTTCACTAAATCTTTTTTATCTTTTAAGAGGGTTTCTTGCAATTTTAAAACCTTTTTATCTTGCCTTATAGCAGGGCCAGTTTGAACAGTTTTAGGATCTGATGTTAAAATTTTTTCAGCAGTATTAAGAATTAGTGGGCCAAGTAAATTAAAAGAAATATTTTTTTGTTCTAATATCTCAGCTGCCATTTGATAACATGCATTTGTAAAATTATTAGCAAAAACAGCAGCTAAATGCAAATCCCTTCGTTGGTTACTTTTTAATTTTATAACATTGTTACTTAATTTCTTCGCTAAATTAAGAAGTATATCTTCGTTTTTTTTTGATGAACCTTCTATACATATTGGAATAGATGCCCAATCTGTAATCTTGTCTTTGTTAAAACTTTGAACCGGATATAAAACACCACAATTTTTAAATTTATTTATTAATATTGAAAGCGGTACAGATCCTGATGTATGTACGCAAAGTTTATTCGTAAAAGGTAATTGCTCCGTAATTTCATGGATTGCATCATCTTGTAAACAAAAGAAATAAATGTCAGCAGTTCCTTCTAGTTTTATTACTTCGTGAATATATTTAGCTAATAAATTTTTAGATAATTTTTTACCTTCAACTTTGTTCCTGCTATATACTTCTGTTATTTTAAAGCCCGCATCAAATAACCCTTTGCCTAAACAAAAAGCCATATTGCCTGATCCAATAATTCCAATGGTAGGCTTTTTCATCTAGGATGTTTTATTTAGATTTTATATTCTTAATACGTTTAACTATCGTAAGCCAAGTTCCAAGAATCATTAATATGGCTCCAATCCACAATATATTTATCTCTGGAAAAATTATCGCTTTCATAATTACGAACTCTCGACTATTAGATTTCTTTTCAAATACTGTTATTGTAACTTTATTACTATCTGGAATAATTTTATTGAATCCAAATTTTAATCCTAGCTCTGGTATCTCGGTTTCTTTTGTATAAATATTGGATCCCTTAATTATAAAAATCGGCTCGGTTAAATAAACTTTTCGATTGATATCTACTACGCTTAAGCTAGCTCCAACTGCAATATCTTTATCGTCTAAGAATAATAATTTTTTATCTTGTTCTTTATTCAACGACATTAAGGTTACCAAACTATTACTGGTTATTATTGTATCTCCAATGGCAATCGTACGCGTTACTGGCGTTTTGTAATTGTTATCTTCTGTCTTAATTTCTTTTTCTTCTACTTCTGCGTAGGTTATATGAGTATATATGTCTTTATTATAAAATTTTTCTGTAGCGGGTTCACTAACATTTCCCATTCGCTCATTAATTTGAACAATTGGTTTTAATGTAAATGCTTTTTCAAATTTTCCAGTATTGTGATTTGCCTTTAAATATTCAATTTCATAATAAATATTTACTCCTACTTTTTCTTTGCCTTTATAGGTCACATAATATTCACCCATTGCTAATGTATCTCCTCTGTAAAGCAAAATATTTTCTTTGTTGGAGAAATCCTTTCCTAGGTCTACATTTAGCATGTTGCGACTAATAACTTGTTTTTCTGTGTTAGAAATTAAGGATCCTAACAAAATGAATGCAATTCCCATATGCGCAATACTTGCTCCTGAATAGGGGAGTTTGCCTTTTACAATTCTAATTAGATAATCGAGGTTAGAAGTAAAGGCCCAAATGCTTGTAAATAATAAAATGATATATTGGTATCTGTCAAAGCTGAAATTGTATTCTAATAATGCTGTAGCAATAACTGAAATGATAAATGATAAAGAAAGTTTTTTTACAACTTCTTTTAAATTACTTTCTTTCCATTTAAAAAATTGGCCAATAGCAATTAATAAACTAATAATGATTGCTAATGGAATTTGCCATGAATTATAAAAATCAATTGCATTAGCAGGAGGAGCCATTTTGCTGCCGAAAATTTTATTTATAACAGGAATAGAAGTGGTAATGGTTATTTGAATTGCTGAAATTGCTAATACTAACATTCCCATAAACATCCAGAACTCACGGCTCTCTATTTTTTCATCTTCTTCATGAGGATTTATTTTTTTGCGATTATAAATTAATAATCCAATAGTCATAATTACAAAGAATGCCATATAGAGTAATAACTGACCACTCATGCCAAGATCAGTAAATGCATGAACTGATGAGTTTCCTAAAATTCCACTTCTTGTTAAAAATGTTGAATAAAGAACTAGGAGGAAAGTTACTGTTGTTAATATAAAACTACTTAATAGCGAAGTGCCATTTTTATTATTGATAAGCATTACGTGAGCAGCGCCCACCAATGTTAACCAAGGAACAAGACTCGCATTCTCTACTGGATCCCATGCCCAAAAACCTCCGAAACTTAATGCTTCATAAGCCCAAGCTCCTCCCATCAATATACCAGTTCCTAAAATCATTACACTAAAGTAAGCCCATGGTAATGCTGGTTTGACCCATTCTTTTACTTTACCAGTAATAAGTCCCGCCATAGCAAATGCAAAAGGTATCGCTGTTGAAGCAAATCCAAGAAATAATGTTGGAGGATGAATCACCATCCAATAGTTTTGAAGTAAAGGATTTAATCCTCTACCATCTTTTATTTTACTAAGGTATTCAGGTAAATGAATGAAAGGAAGGTTAGCAAAATCAGGATGATTTCTTAAAAGAATGAATGGATTTGAACCAATTTTAATTCCATAAAACTCAAGTCCTAATACCATAGATGCAAGAAAAACTTGAATCAACATAATGGTAATCATTACTGGTGATTCCCATTCACTGCTTTTTTTAATAATGATACCTCCAAGTATAATATGCCAAAAAGTCCAAAGTAGAAACGAACCTTCTTGACCTTCCCAGAAACAAGCCCACATATACTTTACCGGAAGAATTGTACTTGAATGCTGCCAAACATAATAGTATTCAAAATAATGTCCGTGAATTAAGAAAAACATTGTTCCTATAATTGCAAAAACAGATAAGCCATGTACTACAAAACTCATCCTTGCTATTTTTTTCCAAGATGCTTTTTCTTCAATTGTTTTACTCAGCACACTAAGAATAAAAGAAAAGGCTGAGAGCAATGCTGCCGTAAATGATAATATTATAAAAGCGTTCCCTAGTTTTCCAAATACTAAGTGTTCGCCAATGTATTGAATTTCCATAGTTTGATATTGCCTTATTTAGGCTATATGATTTTAATTGTAATATCTAAAAAAAAATAATTAGAAATGCCTTATTCTGACGCATTTTTTGATATGCTTATTTGATTGACCTGATCACCGTTGTATTTTGAAGGGCATTTCATCAATACTTGATTTGCTTGAAATTCGCCTCCTTCCATTTTCCCTACAACTACTATTTGTTCTGCTTTTTCAAAGTCTTGCGGTTTGGCGCCACTGTAAATAACTTTTTTTTCAACACCTTCGTTATCAACTAAATAAAAGCCAAATAAATTAGCATCAACTTCTGGATTATAAATAAATGCTTTATTTTTATTTACTTTTCCAACAATATGAAACGTACTTCCTGTATGATCAATCGCTGTTTTAAATGGAGCATATGTACTTGAGTTACTTATGGTGCTTACAATGATAGCTAATGCTACTGCAATAACTACAATCGCTATAATGTGCATCTTTTTCATTTTGCTTTATTTAATTTGTTAAGATGAATTATAAGTCGCTATTTACTTTTTTTTCAATTCTTGAAACTTTCCTGTCTAGGTTTATCATGAATAAACCCAAAACAAGTACTACTATTGAAGCCACAGCAACTACAACATAAATTTTTCCATCAGTTCTCATGGTATCTGCCATAATTGAATTTTGAGCATTCAAAGGCAAAATATTAACAAATAGAAAGATAAAAAGGATACTTGTTTTTAATGTTTTCATTATTTATTGGCTATTTTTTTTTCAATTAAACGTGAGCGAACTCTTAAACTCATTAACCAAACTGCTAATAAGCACCAACCAATTACTGCTGGATAAAATACCAATCGCATATTTGAGTCAAGATCATACTTATTAAATCCTGGATTTCCTCCTTTACCAGGGTGAAGTGAGTCAGTCATTTTTGGTAAAACCATAATGAACACATACATCATTACGAAT
>Ga0114969_10000148_pt1 | contig 57062 bp, 57 predicted proteins | sample M_130807_MF_Meta_FD_87316 | JGI IMG/M metagenome (GOLD analysis project Ga0114969, IMG submission 87316) | Freshwater microbial communities from Lake Montjoie, Canada to study carbon cycling - M_130807_MF_MetaG | ecosystem: Environmental > Aquatic > Freshwater > Lake | place: Lake Montjoie... | reverse complement strand
ACTAATTGTTGGGGCATCTAATTATTGGACTATTCCCGTATCTTTGGTAAGTGCTGGTGGTAATCCACAATTTGCGAACAATCATAATATATTTGTATCAATAATTGCTGCATCAGGAACATCGGGGGTAAATGGTACTTCAGGTACCAATGGAACTAATGGTACGAATGGGACATCAGGTACTAATGGAACAAACGGTACATCGGGAACAAATGGTACAAATGGTACGAGCGGGACCAATGGTACTTCGGGTACAAGTGGGTTAAGTGGTACATCAGGAATAAATGGAACTAGTGGTACTAGTGGTGTTAATGGAACAAGTGGTACATCAGGCACTAGTGGAATAAACGGGACTTCGGGAACTAGTGGTATAAACGGAACTTCAGGGACAAGCGGAATTAATGGTACTTCAGGTATCAACGGAACATCAGGGATTAATGGTACATCAGGAATAAACGGCACTAGCGGAATAAATGGAACATCAGGCACAAGTGGATTGTCTGGCACATCAGGTATAAACGGAACTAGCGGAATAAATGGCACTTCAGGTACTAGCGGTATCAACGGAACTTCAGGGGTTAATGGCACTTCAGGTGTAAATGGCACTTCGGGAACAAGCGGAACATCAGGGATATCGGGTACTAGTGGTACTTCAGGAATTAATGGGACAAGTGGATCTTCAGGCACTAGCGGAGTAAACGGAACAAGCGGAATAAACGGTACTTCGGGTACAAGTGGTAGAAATGGTACTTCGGGTATTGATGGTACATCAGGAACTAGTGGCACATCGGGTAGAAATGGTACTTCGGGAACAAGTGGTATCAATGGAACATCAGGAACTAGCGGGAGTTCAGGTACTAGTGGATTAAACGGAACAAGTGGATTAAACGGAACAAGTGGTATCAATGGAACATCAGGAACTAGCGGAACTTCAGGTATTAATGGTACTAGTGGAATAAACGGAACTTCAGGAATTAATGGCACTTCAGGAACTTCTGGTTTAAGTGGTACAAGTGGAACATCAGGTACATCCGGATTATCAGGAACTTCAGGTACGAGCGGTATTAGTGGGACTTCAGGTATAAATGGTACTAGTGGTATAAATGGTACTAGTGGAATTTCAGGTACATCAGGAATCAACGGCACTAGCGGAGTAAATGGGACATCAGGAATAAACGGTACTAGCGGCACATCAGGAATAAACGGTACTAGTGGCACTTCAGGTGTTAATGGAACATCTGGAACTAGCGGATTATCAGGTACTAGTGGTATCAATGGTACTTCAGGTATAAATGGAACATCTGGAACTAGCGGATTATCAGGAACATCAGGAATAAACGGTACATCGGGTATTAGTGGGACTTCAGGTATTAATGGAACTAGTGGTACTTCAGGTACGAGTGGAATAAATGGAACATCGGGAACTAGCGGTGTTAACGGAACTTCAGGAACTAGTGGTATAAATGGGACATCAGGAATCAACGGTACTTCAGGTACTAGTGGAATAAACGGGACTTCGGGTATTAACGGCACAAGCGGAACTAGTGGTGTAAATGGAACGTCGGGTACTAGTGGAACATCAGGGACTAGCGGTACTTCAGGCATTAATGGAACAAGCGGTAGTTCGGGTACGAGCGGAACAAGTGGTAGAAATGGTACATCAGGAATTGATGGGACTTCAGGAACTAGTGGTAGAAATGGTACTAGTGGAATCAACGGAACCTCAGGAATAAATGGTACTAGCGGTACTTCAGGTATTAATGGAACGTCAGGTACATCCGGATTATCAGGTACTTCGGGGACAAGTGGAGTTTCAGGTACTTCGGGGACAAGTGGTATCAACGGAACTTCAGGTACTAGTGGCGTCAACGGAACTAGTGGTATCAATGGTACTTCGGGAACAAGTGGTGTTAATGGAACTTCAGGAATAAACGGTACGAGTGGAATTAATGGGACTAGTGGTGTTAACGGCACTAGCGGTACTTCAGGTAGTTCAGGAACAAGCGGCATCAATGGTACATCAGGAACTAGCGGTGTTTCAGGTACTTCAGGAATAAACGGTACTTCCGGTACAAGTGGTGTTAGTGGTACGTCAGGAATAAATGGGACTAGCGGTGTCAATGGTACTTCAGGAATAAACGGCACTTCAGGTACGAGTGGTATTAACGGAACGTCAGGTACTTCAGGTATTAATGGAACATCGGGAACTTCGGGTTTAAGTGGTACGAGTGGTACATCAGGAGTTAATGGGACTAGTGGAATATCAGGCACTTCAGGAATAAATGGAACGTCAGGTACATCAGGTGTTAGCGGAACAAGTGGTATTAACGGTACAAGCGGAACTAGTGGCATAAATGGAACGTCAGGTACTAGCGGTGTCAATGGTACTTCAGGAATCAACGGGACTTCAGGTACATCAGGTAGAAATGGAACATCGGGAACGAGCGGTATTAACGGAACATCAGGAACTAGTGGAGTAAATGGTACATCGGGAACGAGCGGTATCAGCGGAACATCAGGAACTAGTGGAGTAAATGGTACATCAGGAACTAGCGGTATCAGCGGAACATCAGGAACTAGTGGAGTAAATGGTACATCAGGAACTAGCGGTATCAGCGGAACTTCGGGTACTAGCGGCGTCAATGGTACATCAGGAATTAATGGGACTAGCGGTATCAGCGGAACTTCGGGTACTAGCGGCGTCAATGGTACATCAGGAATTAATGGGACTAGCGGTATAAACGGAACTAGTGGTACTTCAGGAATTAATGGTACAAGTGGAACATCTGGTAGGGCGGGTACGTCCGGTACTTCAGGAACTAGTGGAATAAATGGGACATCAGGTACGAGTGGTGTTAATGGAACAAGTGGTACATCAGGTACGAGCGGGATTAATGGTACTAGCGGTACATCAGGGATCAATGGAACATCAGGAACTAGTGGAGTTTCAGGTACTAGCGGAATAAATGGTACTTCGGGAACTTCAGGTATCAATGGTACTTCGGGAACTTCAGGAATAAACGGCACAAGCGGAATAAACGGAACATCAGGCACTAGCGGAGTTAATGGTACATCAGGCACTAGTGGTAGTAGTGGGTTAGGCACTATATTAAATAACGTTAATAACTACGTATTAACCGCAACGGGGACATCTGGTGTTATAAATGGTGAAGCGAACTTTAGTTTTGATGGTACAAATGCGATTATCTTGGGTAACATTTATGTTACAGGGGGTACCCAATCAATATTCTCCGGTAATAGTTCTTCAGATTTGGTTAGGATTACACAAACAGGAAGTGGTAATGCCTTTGTTGTTGAAGATGAAAATAATCCAGATACAACACCATTTGTAATTGATAATACGGGTGAAGTTGGTATTGGTACAACAACCCCAACAAGACAGTTAACCGTTTCAGGAGATTCAACATTCATACATAACCCAATAACTGAATTAACCTCATCCATTCAAGGATATGGTGACATAGTCACCTTTGGTACGGGATCACTAACCTCCGGTAATTTATATTATTATAGAAGTGATGGTAGTTGGGTCAATGCCGATGCCGATTCAGTAGCATTATCAACAGGACTTTTAGGGATTGCGTTAGGAACAAGTGCAACAACAGGTGGTGTTTTAATACGAGGATACTCTAGGTCAACAGGGTTTACTGCCAGTACAGGTGCTATTTTATACGTATCAACAACCGCAGGTGCGATTACTGCAACAGCACCATCAGCATCTGGTGATGTTGTTAGAATTGTGGGATACCAATTAGATGCAACAAATGATGTCATATACTTTAACCCATCAAATGATTGGATACAATTATAAAAAATAAAATATTATAAGTATGGCATATGTTAGATTTAAAAACGGGGTAGAATATAGGCCACCAAATACAGGTGTTAATAATAATGTAGCAGGTGATAATTTTTCAGGTTCAACAAGCGAAACTGTCATATCTCAAGTTTTAATTCCCGCCAATACTTTTACTACGGGTGATATGTTTGATGTTTATAGTTTATTGACAAAAAACCAGACAGGTAATATAACATTAAGATTAAGAATTGGGCCTTTAGGGACGACCGCAGATACTTTAGTTGCCACTAACACAACATCAACAGTAAGAACCCAATGGGTACCACTATTTAGAAAATTTATTTATTTAGGGTCAACAAGTGTTTATGGTTTTAGTGGTTCAACAAGCTCACCAACATTTGTTAATGAAACGGGTAATATAACAACATATTCATTACCATTAACCGGAAATACCTATATAAGTGTTACATCAGAAGCAACATCAACAGCAACAACTGTCAATGTTAAATACATAAAACTAAAAAGAGTTGAAACACTTGTAAAATGATTAGATCGTTTAATAATATATCGGATAGTATTGTTGGTGACTATGACACATCAGCATTTACTTCAACCGCACAAACAATTTTAAACACAATAACAATAAACCCTGGAGATATTAAAAGTGGTGAAACTTTTACGGTTTATGCAGGATTTCAAAAAACAGGAACATCTGTATATGATATTAAATTATATTATAATACTGCAACAACGATAACGGGGGCATTTATATTAGGTAGTGTTACATCCGCGAGTGGTGATACATCTCCGACATTTACAAGAACACTTTATCCATATTCCAGCGACCCTACATTTATAGATTCATTAACAACAACATTTAATTCTTATGATGATTGGGGAGTTTATGCCACATCTTTATCAACGACAGTATTAAATAATGATATTGAAACAAATACTGGTTATTTTATTTTAACTGCTCAGAGAACAAGTGTGTCAACAGTTGCCCTTATAAATAACTTTTTTACTGTAGAAATATGAGTATTGTAAAAAAAATTAATAATATTGATTTAAAAAATTTTTATAGTAGTGGTTCAACATCAGGAACCATCGGCACTGGACAAACAAAGGCATGTGTTGTGTTTATACCTGCTAACACTTTTAAAGCTAAGGACGTTATACATTTATCAACAGTTGCTGGAAACTCAAGTACGACTCAGCAGTGGGATATGTATTTTTATTGGAACACGGCAAACACGTTAACAAGTGCTATTGAAATTTCAAGAACAGTAAACATTCCGGTTGGGAGTGAATATTGTCAGTTTAGTAGATTTTTTTATCTTGAGTCGTCTGATGGTTCAGGAGATGGAACATTAGGTCTTAACGCGGATGCTGGATCCACTAGAACGGCGTATACAAATGTTGGAAGTGCCATTGCAGTTGTTACATCTAATTATAGTTTAAACTGGACTGTTGATTCATATATAATGGTGGCATTATCTGCAGATGCCAATCAAACAATAAGAAATGCTTGGTTAAAAGTATCTACTTTTTAAAATAATATTTAATTTTATTATATTATAAATTATATTTTTCATATGTTAAAGTATGAAAAATCTTATGTTTTTTACGCAACTGAATCTTATTTTGATATTGCAAAAAAATCAATTGAATCGGTAAGAAAGTATTCCGATTTACCAATTTACCTTTATTTATTAAATTCAGATTTAAAATTAGATCTTGAAAATGTTTTCACAATAAGATGGAATTGTGAAATAACAATTGACGATAATATGTATGAAGTTTTTGAAAATAAAAACTTTTACATAAATAGAAGAAATAAAAATATGTATAATCTTCTAATTCAAAGACCATCTATTGTTAAACACTGTCTTGAATATTACTCAAATACTGTTTGTTATATTGATTGTGATTCAGTATCCACTCCTTATGTTGATACTATATTTGATCTTTTTGATCCATCCTCCACATACCCCTATTTTACACAAGGAGTGTATGATTATTTAAACTTTTATGAAATAGGAGGATTACCAATTGATGATGAATCAACAAATACTGTGGAATATAATTTATGTCAGTTGTTAAACACAGATCAAAAAAATAGAAACACATATAGACAAACAGGATATTTTGTTTCAAACCAAAACTGCATACCGTTTTTAAATGAATGGATTGAAACTTGCAATCACCCCAAAATTTTAGAAGACCCTGAGTATTATGCACCATTTCACGAAGAAACTGTTATGAATGTTTTACTTTGGAAAAATAACTTTCAAAAAGGTCTTCCTTACATTTATGTAAACGGATCAATAGAAAGAGTTGATGAAATATATAATAAAATAAAATTTAATGGAGAAGATAACCACGTATCAGATCTTTATAAAATCCCAAAAACAAAAGAAACCCTTTTATTTTTTCACGGAGAAAAAAGAATTAACGTTATGGATGAAATGATAGAAAGTATTGAAAAAAATTATAAAACAAAAATCTTGTTTTTGGCCCCTCACCTATCCACAGGAGGTATGCCATCATTTTTACTTAAAAGAATTGAAGAACTTTTAAAATTTGAAAAGGATATTGAAATATTTGTTTGTGAGTATTCTTTTTATGGTGATGCGTATGTGGTACAAAGAAATAAAATAATAGATCTAATCGGTAGAAATCACTTTTTTGAACTTGGATCAAATAAAGATAATTTATTAAATATTATAAAAGAAAATAATATTGATATTTTACACATTGACGAAAATGTTGAAATGTTAAATGAACCAATGTCTGAGTTAACATTAAGACAACTATATTCTGATGATAGGTCTTGGAGAATAATTGAAACTTGTCATAATACTTGGTTTGATGCAAATAACAACAAAAGATATAACCCTGATGGATACATATTTTGTACTCCTTGGCATAAAGAAAATACCTACTCAATATTATCTTCACCAAACACAACAATAGAGTTTCCAATAGAAAATAAAGTCCCTACAACTGATCAAAAAGAAGAAACAAAAAAATTATTAGGATTTGATCTTGATAAAATCAATGTAGTAAATGTTGGGTTATGGACAAGAGGAAAAAATCAAGGTGAGATGGTTGAAGTTGCAAAACTTTTAGAAAAAACAAACCCTGAAATTATATTTCATTTTATTGGAAACCAAGCAGTTAATTTTCAAGATTATTGGGAACCGATAATGTCTGACATCCCATCAAATGTTAGAATATGGGGAGAAAGAAATGATGTTGAATTATTTTTGACGGCAGCAGATCTTATGATGTTTAATTCAACATTGGAGTGTAATCCACTGGTCGTAAAAGAATCAATTTCACACGGACTCAAAATTATTGCAAGACCACTGGATCAATATATGGGAATTTATGATGATTATATTTTTCCAATTAAAAATAATAATGTAAATGATATTAAAGATATACTTTTAAATTCTATAAATTCTGAAAACATATATTCTAATATTTCTGTTAGTGAGGGATATTTTTCAAAAAAACATATGGAATTTTATAAAAAGGTTTTATTGGATAAACCAATGAATCAAATAAAAAAACAAAATAATATTCAAATAATACATCATTTTGTTGAAAATCCTTTTATTGAAATTAGAGGAGAAAGTAATTCAAATTATACAATTAAAGTGTATGATGAAACAGATCTTTGCATTTATCAAAACACAATTAAGTCAAACCATTGGGTTAAATTAAATAGACAATATTACACAAAATGGAGAACTGAAATATATGAAGATGGAAATTTAATTTATAATGAAACATTAAATTTAAAAGATAAAAGAGTTTATATTTCTTTTGAAAGTAAATCTTTAGGTGATACCTTATCTTGGATGCCATATGTTGAATCGTTTAGAAAAACTCACGAATGTAAAGTTATCCTTTCAACATTTTTAAATGATTTATTATCTGATCAATATCCTGAAATTGAATTTGTAAATCCGGCAACAGTTATAAATAATTTATACGCTCTTTATAGAATAGGATGGTTTTACACACCAGAAGGAAAAGTTGATATTAGTAGACATCCGTATGATCCAAAATCACAACCCCTTCAAAAAACTGCGTCTGATATATTAGGATTAGAATTTAAAGAAATAAAACCAAAGTTAAAATATCCAAATCTTACAAAAAAGAAAAAGGTGGGTATTGGGATTCACGGAACCTCACAATCAAAGTATTGGAATAACCCTGATGGTTGGCAAGAAGTTGTTAATTATTTAACTTGGGAAGGTTATGAAGTTGTAATATATTCAAAAGAAGAAAATGGATATATGGGAAATCATCACCCATATGGTGCAACAAAATTTAAAGAAGGTTCATTAAAAAATCTTATTTATGATATGGCAACTTGTGAATTTTTCATAGGTATTGGATCAGGTCTTTCTTGGCTTGCTTGGTCAATAGATTTACCTGTTGTTTTAATTTCAGGGTTTAGTCATAAATGGACTGAAACGCAATCAAATACTTATCGTGTTATAAATGAAAATGTTTGCCACGGGTGTTTTAATATGTGTCGATTGGATGCTGGAGATTGGAATTGGTGTCCGATGTTAAAAGACACTAACAGGATGTTTGAATGCACAAAATCAATAACATCCGATATGGTGATAGAACAGATAAAAAAAATAAAGGAGAATAGTTTAGAACTATCCTCCTTTTAATTGGTGGAGAAGCGGGGCTCCGACTCCCCGGTCCAGCTCGTTTTGTCTAACAGACACCTACACGCTTAGGTTGGTATTTTCTAATACCCCAAAATAGATAGTTTTTTCAAATCCGAACTAACAAACAGATATAATCAAATAACCCCCTGACTATTAGGGGTTTGTTTCTTTTCGGGTAGAAACCACACCTTTGTAGGGACTTCTGTTGCTAGGTTATATGTCCACCGACCCCCCGTTTCCGTACTTATCTTAAGCTACAGTAACTTCTTGAGTTGAGATTAGTCCCAAAGTCTCAAGGTTGTTTAGCACATTGCCAATTGTTTTGTGAATCAGTTTTTAACGAGATTAATTCAGTCCCGACGTGCTTCTATTATTCAACCAACGCCTGTCAAATCCAATACTTCCCCATATATCTTAAATGACACTTATCAAAGAACTTATACAAAAATAATACATTTATTTTAAATAACAAATATATTTATATAAATATGATAAGAAAAAAATTTATATTTGAAAATGAAGAAAAAGTGGAAGAAAAAAACGACTTTCAAAAAATTCTTGATTTGAATAAAAAAAGAGTTCACCCCTATGAGGTTGAATTTGTTGATTCAAAAGGAAACGATTATTCAAAATATATTGAAATAACCCAAATCGGTATTTTATTTACTTTTGATGGGTTAAAAGATTATTTGGGATTCTTTTTTCCTAATACATACGGTGAGGAGGACTCCGATGGTGAATATGAAGCGGGATATTATGAATCAATGTATAATAACAATTGGGACTATTATAGTGATTTTTCAGATAGAAGCTATGATGACTGGTCTGAAGGTTATATCACCGAATCTTTAAGACAAAAACATTTAATGTTGGTTAAAGAACTTGCAAAATTAATTTCTCCCACAACATTTAGTTTAATAAAAAAAAATGATAAAACAGGTAAGTACGATTTAAAATCAGGTGAGGATGATGTAATAAAAGTAACCGCATTTTTAGAAACTCTTCAATTATCTGATCGTTTGACAGAGATATATACAGAGGCTCAAGTTGAAGCAGTAACAGACGCAGTGAAAGATGGAATTAGTGATACATACTGCGATTGTTTAAAAGAATTTGGTATTGAAAGATATTCAACAAGATATTGCTTTTGGAAATATGAACTTGATTGGGGATCAGCAATTTTACTTTTTGCAAGATTTGGAACCGAGAATGATAAACTTTTAGATTTATTATTTTATGCCATTGAAAAAAGTCCAAATATAAGCCATCTTCCTGAATATTATGAACTACAATATAATTTTTGGGATAACGAAAAATTTGACTCTATTTGGGTTAGTGAAGTTGAAAAATTATTAGAAGATAAACTTGAAGAAATTTTATATGATGATGATTTAAAAAATGATCATTATGAAGTATTAAGTAAAGTGTCGGAACTCGGAGGTATTGGAAGATGGTTATATACTAAAGATAAAAAATACCAAATACAAATAATGTATGTTTATGACTCAAATAAAATAAGTTATAGAATTAGAAAAACAGGAGGTTATCAGTTTAATAGTGGAAAAACAGACATAGATACTTTAGTTAATATGTTTTATAATCATTTTCTATTTGATCCTTTAAGTGAAGGATTACATATTAAGTAATCTATTTTTAATTATCTCATATAGATCTGGTAAATCTTCATCCGAAACAAAAAACGGTACCCCATCAATAGCATCAACCAAATATAAACCATCCTCATCTTCAACAACATCCATAGTTTGAAGTTGATATGTTTCTTCTTCATACTCATCATCTTGAAACTGCAAAAGTGAATTCATTACGGTTTGAGAATTATAAACAAGAGGTTTATATTCATATTTATATTTTTTAAGTCCCAAAGTTTCAACCATATTTTTTCCAATATTAATTGCGTCTTCAACATCTTTAATTGAAATAAATTCTTGTGAAGAATGCATATTGTAGTATCCACAAGACATATTAATACAACATACGTCCGATTTCTTTTTTAATTGAGAAATATCTGTATATGGGTGTGATTGGATCAGTACTTCCCCACCAAAACCGTTCTCAATAAGAGGTAATGTTTTTTGAAAAAACTCACTTTCTCTTTCAAAAAGTTGAACTCCCGAGCAAATTTCGGTAATTAAATGATTTCCTGGCGCATCATACTGAGTAATATAAGCAACATCTTTCAAAAACGATACGTCACAATTGCTAGATCCGTGACAACCAGTTTCTTCAGAAACAAAAAGACCTATTTTTACTTTATCTAAACTTTTTAAAAGTTCAAGGCAAATAAAAATACCACATTTGTCATCACCACCAATTCCAGTTGGATTTCCATCTTCGGTGTATGCCTTTAAACACAAAACCTCTTGATCATCAAATTTTTTCCCAAAAGTATGTGGTCTAGAAAGATTTTCTTCTTTTACAATAATTTTATCTACTTTTTGGTGAACGGTGTCAGTATGTGCAATAAACATTGGGTAGAACTCTCCTTCGGAAAGTTCACCCTTTGTTGCATATATATTCATCATTTTGTCCCTGTAATAAGAAACACCAGGAATTTCATCAAGTTCATTACAAACAAATTCTACCATATCTTCTTCTTGATATGTTTTTGAAGAAACTGATAGTAGATCCTTGAACTTTTCTAAATTTGTCATAATATTTATTTTAAACAAATATAAGAATTTTTTCAACAATTACAAAAAAATAATACTATTTTGTTTTTCTTTTTGTTGGTTTTTTAACCTTAACTTCTGTTTTATTATCTTTTTCGTTAAACGATAAAATGAACTTTGATCCTTTTTCTGGATTATCGGTTAGAATTTTTTCGGTAATGGCATCATCAATCCATTTTTGAACTGTCCTTTTCAGAATTCTTGCCCCAAATCTTTCATCAGTACCTACTTTAGTCAAATGTGCCTTTAAATCATCATTAATTACCGACTCATACCCAATCTCTTTAAGTTTTTTATGGAATTTTGCAAGTTCTAAATCAACAATTTGCAGTAAATCATTTTCATTTAGATCTTTGAAATAAATAATCTCATCAAAACGATTTATAAATTCAGGAACGAATTTTTTGAATAATTCTTTTTCTAAAAGTGATTTAATATCATCGTTTTTTGATTCTACTTTTGTCTGAGTTGAAAACCCTACTCCACTTCCAAATTGTTGTACTACTCTTGTACCGACATTTGATGTCATAAGGATTATCGTGTTTTTAAAATTGATTTTTCTTCCGTGTCCGTCAGTTAAAAATCCTTCATCTAACATTTGTAAAAATATGTTAAAAATTTCAGGATGTGCTTTTTCTATCTCGTCTAATAAAATAACGCAGTATGGTTTGTTTTTAACTTTATTTAAAAACGGAGATCCATCTTCATAACCAACATATCCTGGTGATGTACCTGTAAGTTTTGAAGATGCGATTTTATCTGAAAATTCACTCATATCTAATCTGATAAGTGCGTCTTCGCTGTTGAACATATATTTTGCAAGTTGTTTTGCGAGCTCTGTTTTACCAACACCTGAATTTCCGATTAGTAATCCACTAAATATTGGTTTTTTAGGATCATTAAGCCCCACTTTATTTCTTTGAATTGCTCTTGAAATTTTGGAAACGGCATCATCTTGTCCTATTACATTTTTTGTAAGATTTTCTTTTAACTCTTTTAATTGCTCTGTCTCATCAATTGAAAATTTACTAATTGGAATTTTAGTCATAAGTGAAACGACATCATAAATAATATCTTCAGTTATTTCTTTTTTATTTTCTGATTGCTCCTTTTCAAATTTAGCCTTTTCTGTTTGCAAACTTTCAATAATACGTCTTTCTTTATCTCTAAGACTGGCAGCCTCCTCATATCTTTGACTTTGTATTACTTTAATTTTGTCTTCTTTGATTTTTTGAGCTTCCCTTTTTAGAATTTCAATTTCCTCTGGAAGTTTAACCTCTACTTGTGCTCTGGCACCAACCTCATCAATAATATCAAATGCCTTATCAGGAAATTCACGATCAGTAATAAAACGATCAGCGAGTTCAACACACAATTTTAAAATTTCGTCTGTGTAGATAACTTTATGATGTTTTTCATATCTGAATTTAGATTGTCTTAAAATTTGAAAAGTTTCTTCTTTTGTTGCAGAATCAACTACTATCTTTTGGAACCTTCTCTCAAGAGCACCATCCTTTTCAATATTTTTTCTATATTCCTCAAGTGTGGTTGCCCCAATACATTGAAGTTCCCCTCTTGAAAGTGCCGGCTTGAAGATGTTTGATGCGTCCATAGTACCGGATGAGTTTCCTGCTCCGATTATTGTGTGAATCTCATCAATAAAAACAATGATATCTGAATTATTATAAAGTTCTTCTAAGATTACTTTTAATCTTTCTTCAAACTGTCCTCTGTACTTTGTTCCTGCAACAACAGATGTCATATCTAATGATACTATTCTTTTGTTTGAAAGGTTTTGTGGACAATCCCCCTCAAAAATCTTTCTTGCTAACCCCTCAACAATCGCAGTTTTACCACATCCAGGTTCTCCGATTACTATTGGATTATTCTTTTTTCTTCTTGATAGAATTTGTGCAATTCTATTTATTTCATCGTCCCTACCAATAACTGGATCCAATTTACCCTCCTCTGCTAATTTTATTAGATCTCTTGAAAAATTATCAAGTACGGGTGTTTTTGTTGGGTTATCCGATTTGTTACTTTTTGGTTTTTCGTTACCGTCTGCGGATTCTATCATCTCCTTTTTCTTATTTTGTTTATTTACAATGTAAATTTAACCATAAAATAAAAATATATCAATTATAAATTAGTATTTTGTCATATTGACATACTAAACTGACAATTTGTCATATTTTATTATTTTTTAAATATATTTTATAGTTTGGCATTTTTTTTATAAATAGAACAACAAAATAAACTTTTAAAAAATTAATTTATGTTTTCTGATTTTGACAAATTATTTAATGAATTTGAAAAAATGATGTTTAACCCTTCATATGGGAAAAGAAGAACCTACAAAGGTGATGATGGATTGTATCATATTACAACATATTACAATCGTAATAAACCAACTACTGAAGATAAAATTGAGTATTTAAAATCGGAACTTGAAAGGTCTGTAGAAATGCAAGATTTTGAAACGGCGGTAAAATTAAGAGATCAAATTAAAAATTTAGAATCTAATAAAGATTCAATTGACAAATTAAATCTTGAATTGGAAGAATCTATTAAAAACCAAGATTTTGAAAAATGTATAGAAATAAGGGATAAGATAAGATCCTTAAAATAATTTGATCATATAAAAACCTCTTCGGAGGTTTTTTTGTTTTATATGGTATTTATTATAAAAAACATATGAATACAAATTTATTTAATATTGATGATTTTGAAAAACAAAGAATTTTGGAAATGCATCAAACGGCAACTAAAAAACAATATTTAAATGAACAATCACAATCGGCAGATACTAAAAGTTTTTGTAGTAAATATGGTAATTTAGTCTCAGGTATGGTTTGGTCTGAATGTAAAGAGGATGCCGATAAAAAATCTGTAGACCAACACAGCAAGGAAAATGAAGAATTTTTAAAAACATATTATAAAGGGGATTTAAATGGCAAAATTGCAGTTTTCTTTAACATAAAACAAGATCAATTCCCTTATTTAATAACAAACATTACAGATTTTTTCCAAATAGGATCTAACGTTCCAGGTAAAACTAATGATTTTTATGTTTTAAGTGTTGATGAAAAAACTGAAAAACCATACTCTAACAAATATGCTAGAGTTTTAGGTAAGGGTAATGTAAAATTATTTAAACAAGGATCAAATGCAGGATACACCCAAGTGGAAAGTCCTATATATTATTGGTCTTTATAAAATCAAAAATCGTTTTGTATTCATCAAATAGTATTCCTGTTTTAAACACATCATTAAGAGTACAAAATTGAACAATAATTGACTCGTTATCACCGTCTACGACCTCAACCCATATATCTCTGATATATTTCCGATCTGTTTTATAATCCAAAAGATAGGCTTTATATTCACCCTTACTAAAAGTATAATTGATAGTTTCGTTAAAGATTCTTATACCAAAAGTATCAATAGATAAAGGAATAAAAAAAACTTTATTTAAATCACTATCATCTGCGCAATATTCACCAAACAATGGGGATAAATTTTTAAAGCTGATTTCGTTAGTATCTACTTGAGAAAAACCAACAAAAGACATTAAAAATAAAACAAAAAAAACTACAAGATTCTTCATAAGACTTTTAATATAAATATTTCTACAAATATACATAAAATATTTAATTCAAAAAAAAATACATTAAGATTTTAATAAAAAAATTATGGCAATAAAAAGAACAACAATAGAAGGGACAAAAATTATTTGTGAAATTGAGTCCAGTAATTTGGTTTCAACTGAGTATGATACGGAAACAAAAAAAATGATAGCAGAATTTAAAAATGGAATGAAGTACGAATATGATGAGGTACCTCATAATGTGTATGCTCAGTTTAGATTATCCGAATCTCAGGGTAAATTTTTTAATACTCAGATATCTAAAAAGTTCAATTATAAAAAACTATAACTTTATTTCGCTTCTAAATATTTATATGTTATGGAGCTTAAAAAAATCATTAATAGTTTTTATCTAAAAGACGAATTAAATCCAACCATTTGGGATACCCCCGAAGAACCGACCAATGCCAAACTAAAAGAAGGTATTAGAGACAGAATCTTAAAAATTGCAAATATTTTTATTGATTACTTAGATGTTGATGCGTTTGTTCAAGACATTATTTTTATTGGGTCATTGACTGGATATAATTGGTCTGAATTTTCAGATTTTGATATACATATTGTTTATGATTTTGAGGATTTTGGAGATAAAAAAAATCTATATATAGAATTATTTGATTTGAAAAAAACACTATTTAATTCTCAACATGATATAACGATAAAAGGTTTTGATGTTGAACTTTTTGTTGAGGATCAAAAATCCGGAAATAATTCTGCTGGAGAGTTTTCTATTATGAATAATAAATGGAATAGAATCCCAAAAGAGGAATCTTTTGAATTAGATGAAAAAAAAATAAAAGAAAAATCTAAACAATGGATGGACATTATTGATGGGGCGATTGAAAATGCTAAAGACGAACCTTTTGAAGATGCAATGGAATTGATCTCAAAATATAAAAATAAATTAAAAAAATATAGGATCTGTGGTTTAGAATCTGGAGGAGAGTACTCATACGAAAATATGGTATTTAAGGTATTGAGAAGAAATGGTTATTTAGGTAAGTTGATGGATTTTAAAAATGATTATATGGATAAAAATCTTTCATTAGAACAAGAAAATAATGAATAATTTGAAAAATACAAACTAACAATATATTTATATAGAAAAAAATTATGCCAACTTCAGCTTGTACAGATAATTTTTACACTACGGAGGTTAAAGGATACGTTCCTGGATCAGGTAGCACCGTAGGTAATGTTGTGATATTTAATACACCTCCAGCAGAATGGACGGATAGTAATCTAAACCAAGCAAAACAGTGTAATACGGTTGAACTTGGGGGATTTAAAGGACTAAACAGTTAAAAATAAAAATAAATAAAATGGGAGATTTGAGACCTTTAGGAAGTGAAAAATTACAAGGAATGGATAAAATAAAAAGGATCCTTGAAATTGCACAATATAAAGAAACACCAAAACACGAAAATAATAATCTAGAAACATTAGATTATACTATTAGATTGGCGGATGGTAATGCTTATGGTATTGTTAAAGAAAGAAATGGTTATATCATTAAAAAAGGTTTGAATGAGTCCTCTTTGGACTACAGCGAACCAATGAAACAAAGAAAATATTATCGTTCGTATTCAGAAGCAATGAAAAAATTAAATCTAATTGCGTCAGAAATGAACCGACTTCACGAAAACAATGAAGAGATTCCTTTAATTGGTGAACAAAAAAAAAGATTTGTACTAAAAGGACCTAAAAAAGAGACTCCTGCACCTGAACCAGTTGCAGAACTCCCAACACCTCCACCGGCACCTGAAGCGACTGACCTTCCACCTGCCTCTGATGAACTTACAGATATGCCAACACCACCATCTGATGATATGGGTATGGATGATGCAGGATTACCATCTGATGATATGGGTACAGAAGAAGGAGGAATGGATTTACCATCTGATGATATGGGTATGGATGACGAAGAAATGCCTGAAGATGATGAAGGTGATGAGGAAGAAGGTCCAATGGGTCTTAAGTCAATTCAAAAACTTACAGGTAAATTAAGTCAAAAAATTAGATCTTTTGATAAAGATCAAGGTATGGATTCTCAAGACATTAAATACGTTTTAAATTCTATTATTTCTGCAATTGATTTATCAAATCTTGATGAGGAAGATAAGGAAGATATTTTAGATAAATTAGATTCTACTGAAGAAGGTGATTACGGAATGGGTGATGATGTTGATATGTCATCAGAAGATGAGTTTGAAACTAGTTTTGGTGATGAAGATATGGATTTACCATCTGATGAAATGGATATGGGTGATGAATCTGAACCAAAACCAGCAGAAGAAAAAGAAGGATACCACCATATGATGGATTCTGTTTTTGGAGAATCAAAAGTAGAAAAAGTTTTATCAAAATATTTCAAAATTGACGAAAAAGAAAAAACAATTTTAGAAGAAAAAAGAAAAAGAAATTTTCTTAAAGAAAAAGTTAGAAAACTTAACGTAAAAGAAGAGATCATTTCTATGAGTGAATCTTTAGAACAAAAAGTAACAGCACTTTATGTATTAAACGAAAATAAAGGAGCTAAGTTTATTGGTAAAACTAATAAAGAAAATTTAGTATTTACAGTTGATGGTAAACAAGTTAAAGTAACGCCAAGAGGAAAGATTGTATGAAACTTGTTTATGTAAACGAATTAGGTCCAAATTATAAAGGAGATAACATATATGAATTTATTTTCTCTGATTTGGATGATGTTTGGGGGGAAGAATGGGATTCGGAACCGGCAGCGGGAAAACCACTACCACCAAATATTGAATACATAAAAAAAGTTGGAATATTAAAAACTTCAGATATAGGGTTAATATTAGTTCAAAATTCTGATTTTTTCTCTGTATATGATGCAACTGATGGTGTTGTGTCATTAGCATGGGAAGATTCAAATTCTGAGTTTGTAATTGACATGAAATATAAAAGATTGGTTTTTCAATACGGAGATACAATTCAAAGTGTTGAAGATAAATTATACGAAAGAGATATCGTATTAAACTGGGAAAAAAATTTAGTGTTAGATGGAAAAGAATAATTTTAAAGTAATTGGTCTTCTAAAAGAAGGTATTAGTTTTGAAACAATTAAAAAACTAGATGAAAGTCAGATTTCTGCACTTTATAAAAGAATTATTAACGAAAAAACTAGTAAAACTAGTTTTGAATATGATCTAACAAATCAATCCGATGAAGAAGAGTTTAAAAAAGATTCACAAGGTAAAAAACCTGAACAAATGGATATTGACACTACCAATAAAAAGGCAACTATAAAAACTGAAGGTGAAGTAACGGAAAAATCTGTTTCTAAAAAACAACACGGTTTAATGGGTGCTGCTTACTCAGTTGAAAAAGGAGAAAAAGAATTAAAAGATATCCCTAAAAGTTATAGAAACAAAGTTAAAAAAGTTGTTGATTCAATGTCTAAAAAACAAGTAAAGGATTTCGCTAAAACTAAAACAAGTAAATTACCTGAAAAAGTTGAGGCTAAAGATGCTGATGATGTGAAAAAACTTGAGGAAAGTATTTTACGATTAGTTCAAAAACACACCCCTCCTACTTTAACTAAATCTGAACTTATAAAATTAATTTCAAAAAAATAACTCATAGTGAATGTCGTTAACAAGAGAACAGGTTTTACTAGAGTATGCTAAATGCGTAAATGACACACCATACGCACTTAAAACATATTTACAAACCTACGACAACACACAATCAAAATACGTCCCTTTAGAGTTATTTAATGATCAGGTTACGTTAGTAAAAGATTATGACGTATCTGAAGAAAATATTGCATTAAAATATCGTCAGGCCGGGGTTTCTACTGTAACTTCTGCTTGGGCTTCTAAAAGATTGGTATTTGCCCGTAAAGAAAAACCTGAAAAAATTCTAATCATTGCAAACAAACTTGACACTGCCATGGAGATGGCAAATAAAGTAAGGGCGTTTGTAGATCAATGGCCTTCTTGGCTTGGGGTTAAGTTTTCAAATGAAAAAAACTCACAAAGACACTTTAAATTAACTAATGGGTGTGAAGTAAAGGCTGTTGCAACATCAAAAGATGCACTTCGTGGATATACCCCAACTATTCTTATTTTTGATGAGGCGGCATATATTGATGCTGACGAAGATTTTTGGTCAGCATGTATGGCGTCCCTTTCAACAGGAGGTAAAGTAATTGTTATTTCAACACCAAACGGATTTGATCCAATTTATTATTCAATATATAGCCAATCAATAAAAGGGATGAATGACTTTACCATTACTGAAATGTATTGGTGGAGAGATCCAAGATATTCAAAAGACTTAAAACTAATTAAATGTAATGATATAGTTCATTACATGCTTAATAGATCTGATTATAAAGACGATGAGATCACACTTGACTATTCAGAAGTCAAAGTAAAAGACCGTGATTTTGAAGATCTTAAAGTAAAATTAGAAACAGGTTACAAAGCATATAGTTCTTGGTTTGAATCCATGGCTAAAAAACTAAAATTTGATAAAAGAAAAATATCACAAGAACTTGAATGTAACTTTTTGGGTTCGGGGGATAACGTAATCCCACCTGAAACAATGAAAAGAATTAAAGATAATGACTTGAAAGAACCCGAAAATAAATTTATGGGTGGTGTATTATGGCAATGGAAAGAACCTGTAATGGATCACAAATATATTTTGGGTATGGACGTTTCAAGAGGTGATAGTGAGGATTTTACGACCTTTACTATAATTGATTTTGATGAAAGAGAACAAGTATTAGAGTACATTGCAAAGGTTCCGCCAGATGTTGTTGCAGAAATCGCTTATAAATGGGGAACTATGTATAATGCCCTTATAATCACGGATATTACCGGAGGTATGGGAGTTGCCACATCAAGAAAACTTCAAGAACTTGGGTATAAAAACTTATATGTTGATGGGGTGAATCCTGGTGATAAATGGAAATGGGATCCCAAAATAAATGAGAAAATTCCGGGTATTAACTTTAACTCTAAAAGGGTTCAAATAGTTGCATCATTTGAAGAAGCATTAAGACATAATTTTAAAGTTAGATCACAAAGATTATTTAACGAATTAAACACTTTTGTTTATGTTAATGGAAGACCAGATCACCAAAAAGGACAACACGATGATTTGATTATGGCTATGGCAATGGCTATTTATGTTGGTGAGACTTCTTTTGCGAAACTTGAAAAGGTTACAGAACAAACAAAGGCAATGTTAAATGCTTGGGAGGTTCAAACAACGGAACATAGGTCAATATCAACTAATTATAATCCGGGAATTCCAAATATGGATCATTTAAATCAAAGTTTGGGATTGCACACACCAACCAAAAGTGATTATGAAAACTATTTATGGTTATTCGGTAAAAGCAAAAGGTAATATTTAATTTTGCCAAAAACAAATTATTTTTAAAAGAAAAAGAAATGTCACAAGAAAAACTAACAGTATGGCAGAGGATAAGTAAAGTATTTGGACCAAATTCTACTTTGGACCAACAATCACCTGTATTTAAATTTGATAAGCAAGAATTATTAAAAACCCCTGATAAGCAAGAATACGAAAGAGAAAAGTTGGAAGCTCAACAAACAATGTATCTTGGAAAACAATGGCAAAAAGTAGAAAGCAATCTATATCAACAAGCAGTTTATTATGAACCAACAAGATTGGCGTCATATTATGATTACGAATCGATGGAATATTGCATTGCGGGAGACACTAAAATTGCCACTCCAAATGGTTTTATCACCATTAAAGAGTTAGCTGATAAGGGTAGAGAATACGAATTTATAACTTATGCTTATGACCATAATCAAAAAAAGGTAGTACCTGCGATGGCAAGAAATGCTCATTATACTCGTGATGAGATGACATATAAAATTACTTTTGACGATGGAACTCACATTATTGCCACATGGGAACACCAATTAATGAAACGAGACGGTTCATTTGAAAGGGTAATGAATCTTAAATCTGGGGATTCTATGATGCCGTTTTATAGAAAATCATTTTACAATAATGAAAAATATAATTGGGTATATACGTGTAATTCTAATGAAGGGCATAATGGTTGGATTTCTGAACATAATATAATTGCCGAATGGTTTTATAATAGAAAAATAAATAAAGACGAAGAAGTTCATCATATTGATTTTAATGGTAAAAATAATTTACCTGAAAATTTACAAATAATGAACATTTCTGAACATCGTTCTTACCACGCAAAATTAAATAATGAAAAACTTTGGTCTAATCCTGAATTTAGAGAAAAGATGTCTTTAGTTGCAAAAAGAAAAGGTAAGTATAAATGGGACGGTAAAAGAAGTGGAGTAAATAACCCGGCGTACATTAAATTACCATTTGATAATATTATTGAAAACGCTAGAAAATATAAAACTTTAAAGAAAACTGCAAGTTCTTTAAATGTTTCTTATCGTAAATTACAGCGAGAAATCACCAGTTCTGGTTATAAAGATTGGTCAACATTTTTGGATGCGTACGGAATTAAAAAATCCCCACTCTCAACTGCAACGGCTAAGGGAGATAAAATTGTTTTAAACCATAAAATAGTATCAATAGAACCATATGGTGTAATACCTGTATATGATTTAACTGTTCCGGGTTATAAAAACTTTGCAACTGATACTATATTCTCACATAACACACCCGAAATTTCGGCGTCCTTAGACATTTATGCCGAAGAATCAACAACACCAAATGAAGATGGATATATTTTACAAATTTATTCAGAGTCAAAAAGAATAAAATCGGTATTGGCCGATCTTTTTAATAATAAGTTAGATATTAATTCTAACTTACCTATGTGGACAAGAAATACTTGTAAGTATGGTGACAATTTTCTTTATTTAAAATTAGATCCTGAAAAAGGGATTGTTGGTTGCCAACAATTACCAAATATTCAAATTGAAAGATTAGAAAAGGGGATGAAATTCCAACCTGACAAGTATTCCCAAGAAATGGAAAACGATGCGTTAAAATTCACTTGGAAAGAAAAAAATATTGAATTTAATACTTGGGAAATTGCTCACTTTAGATTATTAGGTGACGATAGAAAACTACCTTATGGTACATCAATGCTTGAAAAGGCGAGACGTATATGGAAACAACTTCTTTTATGTGAAGACGCAATGTTGATCTACAGAACATCAAGAGCACCTGAAAGAAGGGTGTTTAAAGTATTTGTGGGTAATATGGATGATAAGGATGTTGATGCGTACGTACAAAGAGTAGCAAGTAAATTTAAAAGAGATCAAATTGTTGACGGAAAAACAGGTAATGTAGATATGAGATATAACCAAATGGCGGTAGACCAAGATTACTTTATTCCTGTTAGGGATCCTGCCGCAACAATGCCAATTGAAACATTAGCAGGAGCTCAAAACCTATCTGAAATTGCGGATATTGAGTATATACAAAAGAAACTAGTCACCGCACTTAGAATTCCAAAAGCATATCTTGGGTTTGAAGAGGCTGTTGGTGATGGTAAAAATTTATCACTTTTAGATATTCGTTTTGCAAGAACAATAAATAGAATTCAAAAATGTATGATAGCAGAATTAAATAAAATTGCGATTATCCATTTATTTTTATTAGGTTTTGAGGATGAGTTACAAAATTTCACATTAGGACTTACAAACCCGTCTAAACAAGCGGATCTTCTTTCGGTTGAGGTATGGAAAGAAAAAATACTTCTTTATAAAGATGCGGTTGCGGCAATTCAAGATAGTGTTGCGCCGGTTTCTGCATCTTGGGCTAAAAAACACATTTTAGGGTTCTCAGACGAAGAGATTAGATTAGATCTACAACAACAAAGGATTGAAAGAGCGGTAGCATCTGAACTAACAAACACTGCTCAAGTGATTGTCTCAACGGGGATATTTGACACTGTAGATAAACTTTACGGTAAAAAAGAAGGGGAACCGGCACCTGCAGGTGGTGAAGAGGCTGGCGGAGGACCACCTGATATGGGAGGTTTAGGTGATATGGGCGGAGGAGCACCACCACCCCCACCAGCAGGAGGAGAACCTGGAGTAACTCCTGAATCTTTTAATAAAAATGATTTGAATTTAATATTAGAAGACAAATTATTTACCGAGTTAGACGTGATGGATTTGTCAAAAGGAAAAAACGCTTTAGTTGAAATTGATGATAGAATTAAAGAGTTTTTAAAATAAGAGATATTTATATAAAAAAAAGATATGAATACTTTTGGAACAATTAAAACAAAAATAGAAAATGCTTCTGCTGAGGTGTATAATACTAATCAGTTTAAAACATTTATGAAAGAATTAAAATCTCATATTTTGGAAAACAAAGATATGAGTGAAATATATTACCTATATGATGATCTTTCAACAAATAAAGGTTTAAACAATGACATAGCTGAAGATTATGTAAATGAATCAATTGAATATTTGCAAGTTTTAATTGAATCAAATGATAAAAAAATAAATTTAATTGATCGTTGGGTTTCAAACTATACTGAATCAAAATCTAACAACTATAAAGATATTGATACAACCGTATATGAAAAATCTATTAAATCATTAAAGAATGTTTTAGAATCAAAAAATAATATTAAATCTGTCATTAAAACATCTTCAAAAACTGAAGTAGTTAAGGAATCTGTTAATTTACCACTTTCATCTATGGTAAAAATTGCAACAACAACATTTAATAAAAAATATGAAAATATTAGTGAAGAAGATAAATCAAAATTAAAAGAACTAATATCATTATCTCAGGATGATGTTAAAGAAAAAATAGAATCTTTAAAAGAAGAAATTAATTCAAAATTAAATAAGTCATTAAATGAATCTACTGATACTGATTTAAAAAATACACTATCAAAAACAATTGAAAAAATTAATTCCTCAAAATCGGATCTTTACAATTTGTTTAAATTGCAAGAATTAAATCAAGGACTATGAAAAAGAAAAAATACTTTTTTGGGTGGGAAAATATTAAATGGTTTTTAAAAGAAGTACTCAATATGTACTCTCCGACAAAATCATATTTTTCTAAAAAGAGATTAGAGTCAGGTTTTGCTTTTATCATAGGACAATGGGGGATGATCTTTTTTTTACTTAAAAAATACAATACATTTTCTATGACAGATTTTGTTATGTGGGTTGCAGTGGAAATGGCTATTGCTGGATATATGGTCCACCAAATTCAAAAAGAGAAAAAAGAAGTTTAATAAAATTAACTTCTAACTTTTTGTAAATACTTAGCCTTTTTAACCTGAGCTCTTTTCTTAACTGATGGCTTTTTAAACTCCTGACGATTTCTTAAAATCTCATTTTGTTTTGACTTATAAACTTTGAATTTATAAGTTTTAAGGGCCGACTCCAGAGAGTTTGCATTTTTTACTTCTACTATAATCATAAATTTAAGGAAATTATTGATATAAATATATCAACATACCTGCAAAAATACTTATTTTTTTGACAAGTCGTAATTTTTTTTTATATTTTAATTAAAATAAACCTGAAAGGTATGAAAAATGAAAAAAGGAAAAACGTCAAAATTAAACATCTTGAAAGATGCAAAATGTCATTATGGAACAGTAGATTCCAAAGATTTTAAATCACTCTACATTGTAATTCAAACGTGGGTTGAACCAAAAGATGAATATGAAAATTGGAATAGAATCACAGGACAAATAAAAAGACAAATACAACACACACTGCTTGAGGTTACGGATAACTCATTATTTGATAAAAAACAAATAGTTGATTTAGATCTAAGAACAAGTGGAATCCAAAAAAATAAAAGAAGTTTTTTAAATCTTGAAATCACCCTATTTTTAAACAAAGAAAACTTAGATTTTAAATCAATTTATTTAAGGGAAAAAATTAAGTTAATGATAAATAGTATTTACACAGACGACTTAAAAAATTCAAAGTATTTTACATTAAGCAAAACAAAAGATAAAGAATTGGTACTAATGTGATATTTATCTTAAAAAGATTATGAAAATACTAGGACCTAATGAATTTGGTAAGGGGATTCTTATTGAACATGACGCCGGAATAATAAATCCAAATGATAAAAGAAATTTTAGCGTTATTGAAGAATCTTACGGACAATTAGATCATTCAAAACCATTTGAATTTTATGCGACTTTACAAAAGTACGGTGTACCAAATAGAAATGGTAGAATTTATCCTGAAAAAATATTAAGAAGAGAATCTGACAGATATAATGAAATGATAAATAAAGGTTTATCTATTTCAGAGTTGAATCACCCTGAATCTTCTTTAATTGACTTGGATCGTGTATCACACCTTATTACAAAAATATGGTGGGAAGACAATGTACTTGTTGGAAAAATTAGACTTCTTACAACACCAGGTTTTCACGAAAGAGGGGTAGTATCTTCAAAAGGAGATGTTGCCGCAAATATGATGAGACAAGGAGTTACTATGGGAGTATCCTCAAGAGGGGTTGGGTCTTTAGTTAAAAAAGGAGATCAAAATGAAGTACAAGATGACTTTGAATTAATATGTTTTGACCTTGTATCTTCTCCATCCACACCGGGAGCATATCTATACATAAATAAAGAAGATAGATCAAGATACGATGAAAATATTGAACAGAAAAAAGAAAATGAAATAATTTCTAGTAATGGTTTAGGTAAATCTGTTGACTTAATGAAAAGATTATCCGATTATTTGGGTAAGTAAAAATTTAAGACATGGATGAAAAGTATTTTGTAGCAAGAGTTACAACCGATATGGTTGATGAGAACTCAGGAAAAGTAAAAAAAATTAAAGAAGAAAAATTGGTTAGGGGGTTTTCTCCCACCGATGTTGAGGCGAAAGTAACCAAAGCTTACGAGTCTTACACGATGGATTGGAGAATAACCGCAATTGTTGAGAGTAAAATTGATGAGGTAATTGAATAAATAAACTTATTAAATTTTTTAAAAAGGGATCATTTTATGTGTTCCCTTTTTTTGTGCTTTTTAATTTTTTTTATCAGAAATACATAAAATAACGAATTTTTTAAAATAAGGATATATTTATTTGATAAATAAACAATTTTACGCACGCATTAAAAATGGCAAACGAAACCAAAAACTCTTTAGTAGAGGAAGCTTTATTACAAATGAAAGCCCTTGAAGAAGCAGTAACTGAAAATGCAAAAGGAATACTTGCTTCTACTATGAAGGAAGAAATCAGTGAATTAGTAAAGGAATCACTTAGTGGTACAAAAAAACCAAAATCAAGAATCTCAGAACAAGAGGACGAAGATATTGAAGACGTTGAAGACGTTGAAGATATTGAAGACGTTGAATACGAAAATGAGCCGACTGGTGATGATGAGGAAGAAGATATTGATTTTGAAATGTCTGATGACGAAGGAGACGATCAAGAGTTTGATATGACTATGATGGGATTTGACGATATGGAAGACGAAAATGAAATGGCTCCATTGGACATGAGAGGAGCTTCTCCTGAAGAATTAGCAAAAGTTTTTAAAGCTATGGGAGAAGATGACGGAATTATTATTTCAAAAGACGATGATTATATTCATTTGTCTGATGACAATGAGGACGTTGAATACTTAATCCAAAACGAGTCTGATAATAGTTATGAAGACGAAACAATGGAAGCATACGAAGAAGATGAAGAAGTTGTGTATGAACTTGAAATGGACGAAGAAGAAGAGGAAGAAAATGAGACCATTTACGAATTAGAAATGGATGAAGAAGAAGAAGAAGAAGAATCCGATGAGGAAGAAGAGGAAGATCTTGACGAGGTTTATGAATCTATGAAACCAAAAGGTAAAGTAGGTAAAATGAAACAATTCAAATATCCTAATATGAAACACGGAGTAACCGAAACATCTGATGAAGAAAATGAATCTGAGTGGGAAGAAGAAATGGAAGAGGCATCAAGTCTTTTCTTGAAAAAACCAAAAATGAGAAAAGAGGCGGAAACTACAGAAGCGTCAAGAACTATAACTTATAAGCGAAGAGCTGAAAGAAATAGAGTTGCCGCTCCAAGCCAGTTAAGAAAAGAATCTTTGAATAAAGAAATCGACGTACTTAGAGAAAAAAATGAAGAATACAAAAAAGCTTTGGATTTCTTTAGAACTAAGTTAAACGAAGTTGCGGTATTCAACTCTAATTTGGCATACGCTACTCGTTTGTTTACTGAACATACAACAACTAAACAAGAAAAAATTAATATCCTTAGAAGATTTGATAATGTTGAATCAATCAAAGAATCTAAAGGTCTTTACAAATCAATCAAAGAAGAACTTGATGGAATCACTAACGTAGTTACAGAATCTGTAGCATCTAAAGTTATTAAAACTCCAACAACAGGGTCTTCTAATTTGATCGAAAGTAAAACTTATGAAAATCCACAATTCTTAAGAATGAAGGATTTAATGAATAAAATAAAATAAACAATAAACTCAATTTTAAAAAATAAAAAAATGGGAGCATTATTAGAATCAGGTCTTGTTGGTAACATCGGTCTTAAGCACCTTAAAGTTATCAAAGAAGATACAATTAGCAAATGGGATAAATTAGGATTCCTAGACGGTCTAAAAGGACACATTAAAGAGAACATGGCACAACTTTATGAAAACCAAGCATCTCACCTAATCAACGAAGCGGCATCAACAGATAGTTCAGGTTCATTTGAAACTGTAGTTTTCCCTATCGTAAGACGCGTATTCTCTAAATTGTTGGCTAACGATTTAGTATCTGTACAAGCAATGAACTTGCCTATCGGTAAATTGTTCTACTTCGTACCTAAAATCCAAGCTTACCAAAATGGTCAAGACCCTACAGCTGGTGGTACTCACTACTCTCCACTTGGAGCGCCTAATGGTCCTGCAGCTCAAGGTGCTGGATATTCAACAGGTGACAAAAACCTTTATGATAGATTTTATGAAGGTGCTGAACCAGCATTAGATCCACCAGGACTTTTTGATTATTCTAAAGGTACATTCTCGGCAATCACTTCAAGTGCGGTAAGTACAGTAGCTTGGTCTAATGGTCAATTAATCCCTTCTGCTTATACGGCAGATGAGTACAGAAAAGTATTACTTGTACTTTCTGGATTCTCTAACGCAGGTGCAGGAAAACTTATCGGTCCTGATGGTCAAGAAATGGATAATGAAGCATTCCTTTCTGATTTACACGTAAATGCTGTTACAACTGCGGGTGGTGCATTCTCAGGAGCAGGTTCAGGAAACCTATTATTTAGAGTAGTTACTCAAAAATATGGTAAAGGAATCGTACAATATGGTGTACAAACTTCAACTACATTCCCTACTGATGGAAATGGTGGTTCATATGACAATCTTTGTACACCTAACGGACTTATCTACTTAGAAGTTGATTTACAAGTTCCATGTTCTATTGGTGTTGATTCACTTGATGGATACTCTGGTTTAACAACTGATATAGCTGGTAGTGCGGTTGCCGGATCTGCATTTACTGCATCATATAGAGTTTACAAAGAATTGGAATTTGAAGATCAAATTGGTGAAGTTTCTTTTGACCTTGAGTCAGTTACTGTATCTGTTACAGAAAGAAAACTAAGAGCACAATGGTCTCCTGAATTGGCACAAGACGTTTCTGCATTCCATAACATCGACGCTGAGGCTGAATTAACAGCTTTATTGTCTGAGCAAGTGGCGGCAGAAATTGACCGTGAAATTCTTCGTGACTTGAGAAAAGGTGCGGCTTGGACATTACGTTGGGATTACAACGGATGGAAAAGAGGTACTTCAGCGAATCCGTTGACTCAGTACACTCAAAAAGACTGGAATCAAACGTTGATCACAGCTATCAACCAAATTTCAGCACAAATTCACAAATCTACACTTAGAGGTGGAGCTAACTGGATCGTTGTATCTTCTGAAATCTCAGCTATTTTTGATGATTTAGAATACTTCCACGTATCTAACGCTTCTCCTGAGCAAGATCAGTATAACATGGGTATTGAAAGAGTTGGTACTCTTGCAGGACGTTACCAAGTTTATCGTGATCCTTACTTCCCACCAAACACAATCTTGTTGGGTCACAAAGGAACATCATTGTTAGACACAGGATACGTTTACGCACCGTACGTACCTCTACAATTGACACCTACAATGTACAACCCATTTAACTTCACTCCAATAAAAGGAATAATGACGAGATACGCGAAGAAAATGGTGAATAACCGTTTCTACGGACGTATCACTGTTGATGGAGTACGTACATTTGATCTTAGAGAATTGAGATAATCGTTCATCTATAGAACATAAAAAAGGGTGGTATTTATTTATCACCCTTTTTTTATTTTATGATAGGTGTAAAAATGAATGGACTATAATTTTATTTTTATTATATTTATATAAAAATAATTTATGAAAACAAAGTTAACAAATGACGATATTATAAAAATTATTGATCTATATAAAACAGAAATACCGAGTACTCATAAATTAGCTGAACGTTTTAAAGTTGGTCACAAAAAAATATCACAAATTTTAAAGGACAACAATATAGACATAAATAAAAAAGGAGGTCAAATAAAAATAGGTAATAGTTCTAATATAGGATCAAGTAAAACCAAATTATATACCCCAAAAAACAATTATGAATTAGTTGCTAAGTGTAAAAAAACTGAGATTATTATTAATGACCCAAATAATTTATCAGGAATGCTAACCAAACACATAATTAATTTATATGGTGACGTTAATATCCCAAAAAATAATTACCAAAGAAAAAAATATGAATCAGAACATAATAAAAAATGGTTTGAGAATTATTTTGACATTATCGAATTAGAAATAAAATCAAGTAGAAAATGTAGGTTGTGTGATTGGGAAACATCAGATACTTTAAATAAAACGGGTTGTTTTGAACAACACATTCGAAAAGTCCATAATACCACCATTAATGAATATATAGATAAATTTCCTGAAGATGTTCATTTACATTCAAAATTATTAAAAAAAATAGAAAGGAATAATGAATTAAATAATGAAGATAATTTTGTCATATGTAATCTATGTGGTGAAAAAATGAAATCAATTTCAAATACACATTTAAAACACAAACATAACACAACATTAGAGGATTATAAACTCAATTTCCCAAATCATAAAATAGTTTCAAATACTATTTCAAAAATTTTGAGTGCAAAGGCTATAGAAACAAACATAAATGCAACACCGACTTGGACATCTAAAGGGGAAATTGAAATTAAAGAATTTATTGAAAGTTTAGGATTTGAAACAGAAAAAGGTAAAAATCGTAAATTACTTAATGGTAAAGAAATAGACATAATTATTAAAGATACGAACATTCTTATTGAGTATAATGGTCTTTATTACCATACAGAAAAGATGGGTAAGAATTCTAACTATCATTTAAATAAAACAATTGAATGTAAGCAACTTGGTTATAATCTCATACAAATTTTTGAGGACGAATGGATGACTAAAAAAGATTTGGTCAAAACAAAACTTAAACATTTGTTAAAAATTAATAATGGAATTAAGATCGGAGGTAGAAATGTTATAATAAAAAATCTAAATAATGAAGATAAGAAAATATTTTTAAATAATAATCACATTCAAGGGACAGATAAATCTACTATATGTTATGGTGCTTATTATGAGAATGAATTAGTTGGAGTTATGTCATTCAATGAAAAAAGAAATATGACCAAAAATAAAAATGGAGAATATGAATTAAGTAGATACGCAACTAAACAAAATTATGTAATAAGAGGTTTGGCATCTAAATTCATAAAATTTTTTATTAAAGAATATTCACCAAATAGTATTATTAGTTTTGCAGATAGAAGATGGACTATAGATCCCGATAATAATTTATATAGTAATTTAGGGTTTAAACTTACGTCAATAGTTAAACCAACTTATTACTATTATAATTCTAAAGTGGGTAGATATAAGAGGTACCACAAATTTTCTTTTGGTAAAAATAATTTAAAAAAAAGATATCCAAATATTAACCTATCAAAAACGGAAAAGGAGTTAACTACTGAATTAGGTTTTGATAAAATATGGGACTGTGGACTTTTTAAATATGAATTAATCCTTTAATTGCTCATTCATAATACCATTTTGAAAGAAAAATAAAATTTAAGTTCTTCTTTATTGTTTTATTAAGTATTTACGATTATTTTTATTTTTAAATAAGATATTTATATAATATTATTATTAATTAAAAAAATATAAAAAATGAAAAAGTTAATTTTTATTTTAAGTTTATTAGTAAACTTGTTATCATATAGTCAAACAACATTATTGTCCCCAACAGGTGATGGTGGATTTGAAACGGGTACTACTGCCACAGCAAACGGATGGACAGCTACAGTCGGTACTGCAACTCAAAATCAATGGATAGTAGGTAGTGCCTATGCATATGGTGGATCAAGAGGTGCATATATTACAAACGCAACAAGTACTGCTCCAAATTCATATACAAATAGTGCTGCAAGGGTATCTCATCTATATAGAAATTTTACCTTACCAACAAACACAGCAACCGCAACTTTATCTTTTTATTGGAAAGGAACGGGTGAAAGTTGTTGTGATTATATGAGTGTTTATTTTGAACCCGCTGCAAATGCCGCACCTGTTTATGGTACACAAAAAACTTTAAGTGGAACTGCACCTACGGGTATTATAAATGCCGCTACTGCAAACACTACGCGAACAATATATAATGCTTCATTTGCTGGTTATACTACCTCACAACTGATAACTATTACAATACCAGCTTCGTACTTTACAAACACAGCTTATAGATTAACATTTGAATGGAGAAATGATGGATCTGTAGGGACAAACCCACCCGCAGCTATTGACAATGTATCTATTGTTTATAATGTTACATCTACAGTACCAACCTGTGCGAGCCTTTCTTCACCATCTAATGGTGCAACAAATGTTTCTTTAACACAAACAATTAATTGGGCTGCTACAGCAACAGCAACAGGTTATGATGTTTATTTCGGAACCTCAGCAACACCTCCGTTAGTATCCTCAAATCAAGCTGGCACTACTTACAATCCAGGAACATTAAGCTCCAATACAACTTATTATCATAAAATTGTTCCACGAAATTCTGTTGGACCCGCAACAGGATGTTCAACATGGTCTTTTACTACTTTAAGTCCTCCATCAAATGATGCGTGTTCAGGGGCTACTAGTTTACCTTGCGCTACGTCTAATTTGGCAGGAACAACAGTCAACTCAGTTTCTGAGGTGCCTCCAGCAAGCGCATCAGTTTCAAATTATGGGGTATGGTATTCATTTACAGGAGATGGTCAACAAACAACAATATCATCAACTGCAGTATTTGACCATGAAATGGTTATACTTACAGGTACAAGTTGCGGTTCTTTTTCTGTTGTAGCTTCACAAGATAATGCCTTATCAAACTCTGCGGAATCATATACATTTACAACGACAAACAGTCAACAGTATTATGTCTTTATTGCTCATTATAGCACAACATCTACCGCAACAGGTACTTTTACAATATCAAGAACTTGTACTGCAGCGCCTACTCCACCAACAAACGATGCATGCTCAGCAGCAACTTCTTTACCATGTGCAACCTCTTCTTTAGCCGGAACGACAGTAAACTCTGTTGTTGAAACATCTCCAAATAGTTTGTATGTTGGTGGTTATGGTGTGTGGTATACATTTACAGGAGATGGTGGGCAAACAACCATATCTGTAACCTCATCCATTGATATAGGAATGTATATTGGGTATGGTACATGCGCTAGTAGAACTCAAGTCGCAGCCGTTGATGCAGCACTCGCCGGTGGTACGGAAAGTGCTACCTTTACAACAGTAAACGGAACTGTATATTATGTGTATGTTGCATATTATGGGGTATCAGTAATTACAGGTACATTTACTATATCTAGAACTTGTGTTGCTCCTTGTACTACACCTACTGCGGCGGGTACTTTAGCTGCAAATAAAACATCAACAACTGTAAATGATGCCGTGGTATTCACTACAACAGGAAATGGTGGTACTACAACAAAGTTTGAATTTTCATATGATAACTTTTCAACAGTGGCGGGAACAATAAACAACCCAGCAAATCCATACACTCTTATATTAAACGTACAGCAACCCACAATGTATTTTAGAACCACTTCTGTTAGTGGGGGTTGTCCTGCGGGTGTTACTTCACCTGTGTCTGTTACTCTACAATCAGCCCCTCCATATAGTACAGGAACAGGTGGTGGTGATTATATATCAAATGTAACATTAAACACAATAAATAACACTTCAACATATGACTCACCATTAGGTGATTCATATCAAGATTTTACATCAATTTCAACGAATTTGGTTAAAGGATCAACCTACACAATATATGTTTCTAGCCCAGCAACATTTTTAGGATACCCTTCAGGATATGCTGCTTGGATTGATTATAATAACGATGGGATATTTCAAACAACAGAAAACATAATGCAAACAACATATGGAACGACACAATCACAATCATTTACTGTTCCAACCACAGCGGTAGCCACAAGTGTTAAAATGAGAGTATTGTCTAAATGGTCAGGAACACCAACAACAGACGCATATAACTCGGCAGGGTATACATATGGTGAAATAGAGGAATATAGAGTGTCTATCCAAAGTGGACTTCCAATTGAATTAACATCATTTGATGGTATTAATAAGGGTGAGAATAATTATATTTTTTGGGTGACCTCATCAGAACAAAACACTAGTCATTTTAATCTACAAAAAAGTAGAGATGGTGAAACTTGGGAAACTGTGGTCACACTAAATGCTGCTGGTAATTCAAACACACAAATTGATTATGATGTTGTTGATTATAAAGTGGAACCAATTATTAATTACTATAGATTACAACAATATGATAACGATGGGGTTTATGAAACTTTTGGTCCAATATCAATCAATAATACGGATTTGGGTAATCAAAAAACAATCGTTAAATATATTAACTTAAACGGACAAGAAATAGATCCTAACAGACTTAATTTAATGGATGTTTACATTGAGGTCTACGACGACGGAACTATGAGAAAAGTGATTAAATGATAACTAAATTTGAATTTTATAAAAGGTTGTTCACGGCAGTAATTGCTTTGTTACAACCTTTTATTATTTATTTAACTTGTGGACATTTAGATTCTATTTCTCAATCTTGGAATACCCCTTTACAACCACTTTTTATTTTTACAAATGCACTTGTTAGTTATTTCTTTTTTGATCTTCCTAAATGGAGAATTTCTGCGGTTTTGATATTACTTTTAACTGTGTTTTCTGTTGAAAGTTATATGTTGTTACACAATATTTTAGCAATATCATTTTTTGTTACATCAACATTTCCTTTATGGTCAATAAAAAGGTTTAGATTTTACATGCCGATTTATTTATTGTCTTTATTGTTTTTATATTTTGATGGTCTTTATTGGATGGAGACTTGGGGAATCGCAACACTTTGTTTTTATCATATACATTTGATGGTACATACATATTTTTTAAGACATTAAAGTATTTATAATATATGAAAAAGCCATTAAATGAGGTAACATCTACCTCCACGGGATCTAGAGGATCATATGTTGCACCTTTACAGGCGGGAGTTAGATTCTTTAAAAAAGACGTAATGGGGCCATTTACTGAACCTGTTTCTAATTACAAAAGTCCTGATTTGGAATATGATTCATATGATGGTAAAATGGAAAGAACAAAAAAACAAAGAAAAAAAGAAGAAACAATGGCAGTTAAAATTTATAATAAAATAAAAAATAATCCGTACGCAACTTTTAGTGACGAGGATGGTAATGTTATAAATCAAACACCAGGAAAAGGTAAAAAAATTGTACCCATTAAAGAATGGATTGAACTTGATAAAATCAATCTAAACGAAGATTTAGCCGTTTGGTTTGGTACTAAAAAGAAACCTAAAGGATCTAAACAACCAAAAGGGCCTTGGGTTAACATTTGTAAAAAGGTTGATGGTAAACATCCTCCTTGTGGTAGAACTAATACAGATAAAGGGGGATACCCTAAATGTAGAGCTGCGGGTGTTGCGGGTAAAATGTCTGACTCTGAAAAAAAATCAGCATGTCAACAAAAAAGATCAGCAGAAAAAAAAGACACACAAACAGGTAAAGGTCAAAAACCAATTATGACAAGTTATAAAAAGAAAAAAACAAATGAAGATATGAAAAGAATAGTTAGATTAACTGAAAATGACATTAGTAGAATTGTAAATAAGGTTTTAAACGAAGAGTCTAATTTTTTTGATTTTTTAAAAAGAAAAGGTAATTGGAGAAAATATAAAGGGACTTTACCTGTAAGGGTTATGGATAGTAATGACACTAATTTAAAAAATGAAGATTATCCTGAAGTTTATTATGGTTATGATAAATTATCAAGAAAAACCATAGCGGCAGGAGGAAACCAAAGATTTGGTTCTGTAAGATATTACTGTGACTCAACCCCACCAAGAGATGTTGAATTTGATTTTTTAACGGCTAACTTAGGGTATGGAGATCCATATGAAAAATATGGTATAAATCAGACCAATCAAAAAGTTTTAGATAGAAAATGGTTAAGACCTTTATGTAGTCAAATAAAATGGAAAGAAAGAAAAAAAGGACTTTAAAGGTCCTTTTTTATTTTATAAATCTTTTTCAGTATAAACTTCAAGGTCGTATGTTGAAAAAGATAAATTGGTTTTTTCATTTGAAGTGACAAACATTACCCCATTTTTTAATGGAACAGAAAAAGATACTTCACCTTTTTTACTGTTGTACTGTTTGGCAGTTAATTCAATGTGGTCTTCAAATTTCACAATATTAGTGATTTCCATTGTGTATTTAATGTTATAATTTTTATTTATAACATAAATAAAATTATGGCTCACTTGAAAAATGTAATGTTCTTTATATTCTTTTGTTTTATGATTACTTTTTGTTTTTAGTGGTGTAAGTACAACATACCACAAATCATCTGATTTGGTGTTAACAGTATCTACTATGTTTTGTGAAAAACCAAAAACAGAAACAATAACAAACAAAACTGAGGTAATTAGATTTTTCATAATGATACGTTTAAAAGATTTATTTCTACAAATATAATACTTTTTTTCTAATTGACAAAATTAATTTTAACAATATGCTCCTGAACAACGTTTTTTTCCGTCAAGACCTTTGATTTTACCCTTACAAACTTGAACCGCATGTCCATTTGAATACGCAGAAGGGTGAACGTCGTATTTGGCTTTAGCTGAAGCAATACCACGAGCACAAAGTTTTGTCCCTGTTTTTTTTCTACCCTCCATCATCATATCATCATCTTCGTAGTCGGATCCTTTAATTTCATTCATCAAAAAATCAAACACCTGATCCATATTATTTTTTGCTTCCGAGATGTGATCTTGAGCCCAATCATGACCGTTTTCTAATATTTCCTCAATTGTTGATTGATCCATATCAAGTAACATTTCACATTGTCTTTTCATTTGCTCTAAATTAGAAAAAAACATATATCTTGTATTTTTTTCTTCAGTTTCTTTTAAAACTTTTCTAATAACTTTTGATAAATTATCCATATTATTTTTTGTTTACTATTTGGAATTGTAATTCCCTTTTATAAGTATCTACGTTTCTATCTGAATTTACTTTTATATCAACAAAATACTCGTTTGGTATTTTATCTCTGGTATCAAAAATAAAGTAAAACCCATCTGTAGTTTGATTTATCCTTGTCCAATCTTGTACTTGAACTTCGGTTTTGCCTTCTCTAACATATATTCTGTAATACGCTTCTACATTTTTTAATGAAGTGTTTGTGGTATATGCTTGTTTTATCGTTACATTAACTTTTCTAATGTCAGTATTAAGTATTTTTTCATCTTGTTTTATACCGTCAAAATCAAACCCATATAGTTTTGGTCTTTGTGTTGTTGTTCCTATTTGATAATAATTGTCACTACTAAAAATTGCAAACTCATTTTCAACACTTGAAATAAGAACCCCATTAACTGAAAGTCCTGACCAAACATCATAATATAAACAAGGAACTGTTGATGGTATTAATCCATCAACGTCCACTTTATAAACTCCTTTTGTTACAAGACAAGATGTTAAATTAGTGTATCCCGAAACAGGATCTCCATTTTTATCTAATATATTGACCGATGGGTTTGAATCAAAATTTATTGGGTTTCCATTAACATATGAGTAAAGATAAAGGGAATTGTCATTTCCTGCATAAAAACTATTTCTATTGTCAATAATTAAATCATCGTAAGTTGTTTGTAAAAATGGTTCATAAAATGTTTGAGTATAAGGGGAGAAAAACCCAACAGAATAATTTTCAGTCATTCCTGTTATGTTTTCAAGATTTGGATAAAATGCAACGCCCCATCCTGTTACCCCTGTTATTGATCCATCAATAATTCCATTTATTTCATTTGTCATATCAAACTCAATATCTTCATTTCCAAATTCAAAATGTTGGGTTCCAATAATTGTAAGACCACTAAAATTTAGACCTGTATTACCTGATAAAGAATTTGTATTATTATAAAGTCCCGGCTCTGACCAAGAGTTAACCGTTGTCCTTTGAAACCAATTTGATGGTCTTTCTGAAAATGATTTATCGGTTTCATAATTTGCTCCAACATCGTAATAATCATAACCAACACCACTATCCCATAATTGAGGGGATCCTGTACTTCCTGAAGTTTTTGGTATTCTAAAAAGTACTAAATCAAATGATGTCGCCCTTCTTCTACCTTGTGAAGTTGTGTCATTGATAAGCTCTTTATCAAAAGCTGAGGTGTTAGTCATTTTTAAAATATGACTTATTGATTGGTTACAATCTGTTGATATAACTTTTTCATCGTAAAGGTCCGTAAGACCTGATAAATTAATATCAAAGATATAACGGCTAAAACCAATAGGTAATAAAATATTATCTACTCGGTCATAAAATAACTCAACAATTGGATTTCTTGCCGTGTTAGTGTATGAATCCGATGTAATAGTATTTGATTTACTAAAATAAGATCGGTAAATTGACATTTTTCTTTTTTATATAAATATTAGTTAATACGAATTTTCTTATTTAAAACTTTTTCGTATGCTTCTAACATTTTTTTAAGTATGTCATCCGTAGATGTTCCGTCGGTTGAAACTGACGATGGTGGAAGTAATGGGTATGGGTGAACGTGAGTTATTAAAAAGTTTACAATAACATCAAGTAACTCTAAAAGTTCCTCTCCTCTGACAGTGGATGAGGTGTTGACGGTTAAATCGGTATAGATTTTATTAGGGTCAAGACCATAAAGTGTATCTACACCCAATTCTATTTTTGATTTTCCCGGTATTGTGGAGTCGTGAGAAATTAAATATAGATCAGACGCACCTAAAACACCAACGGTCGTATCTAATGACTCAACGTTTTGGTTAATAACTATTTCTTTTCTTGGTGTAAATGGGGAATATGGAGTTAATTTCCGATCCATTACTAAACCATAACCTGCAGTAACATCATCTGGTATTATGCCGATACCGTTCATAAGTATTCCCACATTTGCCGCTTCTATAACATTGCCGGAGTCTTCAAAATTTGTTATTTTAGATAAGGTATTTTTAGACGGTCTATAATAAAATGGAAAGTTTGAATTTTGAGGTATCTCAACCACCAATAATTCATTGGGTACCTTTAAAAAGGTTCTTAAAATTTCATTAATTTTTGAAATTAAATTGTCCATTGAAAGTCCTATAAAATTTTCGTAATACGACTTTGTTAGGGTAACACCCGACAAATCGGTATCTACATCAAAAAACGATACTTTTGTTGTCTCACCAATAATATTTGATAGATTATATATTGTAATATCTCCGGTAAACGAGTCTTGAGTGTTTTCCGCATTTACAATGTCATATTCAACTAAATATGTGATAAGAGGGTCTGTTTTTTCTAATTTGTAACGTATTTCCGGATCCAAAAGAGTGATCTTTTTATCAAATTTTGATAATTGTAAAAATGCTCTTTTTGTATCGGATTCTGGTATTTCACCTCTTCTAAATTTTTTATGTTTTCCGGCTCTTAATAAGACATCATTTTTTTTAAGTATAATATCAGACGTATCTCTTCCTTGAAATGATATGTCCATAGGTTCAGCAAAAACTCCTTTGCTTTTTTCCGGAACTTTCCCATCAGGATCTAAAATGTTTGGTAAACTTTCTTTAGAATAAAGTGTTCCTTGATTTAAAAATGTTTGTGAAGTTTTTGCAGATTCATTATCTGAATTGTATGCCGAAGAAAACGGAGCAATAATATAGTATTTATCTCTAATCCCTTTAATTTTATTATTAAAGTAAAACAAGATAACCTGTTGGTCATTATTTGGGATTTGATTTACATAGAGGGGAAGTAGGGGTAAAAAAACAAATGGATCTTTTTCTGACCAGGGACCATTATTATTGATATTTTCTGGTTCAAAGTCGTTTGAAGAATTTTCCCTTGCTTCATAATTATCTGTTTGGTCAAATACGCGGATTCTACCAAGCATCATAGGATCTTGGTTATCAATGCAAATACCATAAAAAATGTTTTGATAATCACTTAAAGGTCTGTCGTCACTTGCCATTTAATCTTTTGTTAAATTCTTCTAATAATTTATTATAAGATTTTTCAGAACTATCTAAATGGTTAACTAATTTTAAAATTAATTTTTTTGTTTCCTCAAAATCGTTATGAAGAAAATCCATAGCGGTTTTCAAATCTTTATTTGATTTGTTTTTATAGTTTTTTAATATCTCTACAATTTCTTTATGTTCCATTTTAGTATGATTTTCCATATCCCTTTACTGGTTTAGTGAATCCAGGGCCAGCACCTAATGGAGGTACGAAAACTTGTAAAGGAGGTATAGCAATTTCAGTTTTACCATTTTCCGCCTGCTCTTTATTCATCCCGTCTATCATTGATTTCATCGCTATATTCATTAAATTTGGACCCCCATCAGGCGCGTCTCCCGTCGGTAATCCATTCTTTTGAAGGTTTTCAATCGTGTTGGCCAATGACCTAATATTTGATACTCCACCAAGAAACCTCGCACCTGTTAATGCGAATTGAGGTAATCCCACATTTAATTTTGCTAATCCTAAATTTAGTAACTTTAATATTTCATCTATAACACTTTTACAATTAGCATAATCCACTACCGCCTCCCCGATGACTAGTAAAATATAGGCAATTGATGCAAACATTGATAATTGTTTATTTTTGGCTTCGGTTGCAATTTCAAACAAAATTGTCTCCACTAAAAGTAATAAATTCTTTTTAAGAATTTTAAATAACTCCTCAACAAAAATGGCGGTGATTCTTCTCATCACGTTTAATGAAAACTTTTTAAAAATCTTTAAAAAATCATTTAAATTGTCAAAATTTAATTCTAATTGCTCCGAAATTTCATTTTTTATTGCTTTTACCATAATCATAAAACCTAACATAACTTTTGGTGTTAAAATAGACTTAAAAACTGCTCTTGGTAATTTCAATAAAAAGTCACTTTGTATTGCACCAAATAGATTAATATCTAACCCTAAATTTGGAACTAAAGTTTTCCATTTAGGATCATTCGCAATATCGGTTAATGATTGTTGTAATTGATCCGATTTTTTAGAATCACTATTTAGTGATATAATCTCATCTAATTCACCATAGATTAAATTAACATTAATTGGTAATGCAAGGTCATTACAGTCTTGAAATTTTACAACTCCACTTTGGATATTTGCAATAATTTCCTCAATTTGTCTTAATTCTTGATTTGAAACTTCAAAAAAAGAATCATCAATAAAATCTAAATCACTTAATTTTGCAGTTCCCGCAACGTCTATTGATTTTGTTGGGTCAGAACAAATACCCATCATTCTTTTTATAATCATTTCAAATTTTGTCTGTTCTCTTAACTCATCACTTGAGATGCCTAAACTAAAATCAAAAACCCCAAACAGAGTATTAAATATTTCGGCAGACAATAAATCAAAACTAATTATATCTATTGAGTTATAATAATCATATAAAAAATCAGAAACACTAGTTAAATTACTTGGTTGGGGATTAAGTTCAACTTCAAAGTAATCTCCGTTTATTGTGACATTTGTAACTGGATCTACATAACTATCTACAAATTTTATATTAAAAAGTTCATTGCCTGACGCTGCGATATATGATTGACCATATTCCTCAAAAAATGACTGATTACTCTGTAACCTATGATATAATTCTCTATTCATAGAAAAGGGAATTTGCCCATTAGGCGTTACCGTATTTTCATAAAAATATTTTGCGTTTTCATCCTCAGGGCTATATATTAATCTTTTATAAAGATCAACATGCTTAACTTTAATATAAATTTTTTGATTAACAACGTTACTATATGATTGCTCTTCAGAACACCCTAAAGTTGAAATTAATTCATCTATAATAATGAATTTTATTTTTTCTTTTGTATTTACCGCCGCTTGAATAAAAAATGAAACTAATAAACCTAAAGATTGATCCACTTCTTTAGGGACGCTTTGTTTATACATCCCTAAAAGTTCTTCAAGTTGACTTTTTATTTCGGATTTTATTTTATTTTTTCCTTCTTTTAATTCATTTTTTATTTCATTAATTTGTTTAACAACGTCTTTTTTTGCCTTATCTACACTATCGGTTACTTTTTCTTTTTTTTGTGTCGCTTGATTTTTTTTGTTTTCAATAACCGTTTTAAACGCCTCAATTTTACTATTGGCGTTACTATAATCATTATTTAAATCTTGACCCATTATTCCAATGTGTAGTTGTTATTTTTATTTGAATCCACATCTTTTTTAATTAAACTTTGTAATACATCATCATCCATATCTGACAAAGTAAAATTATCCTCTTTAACCGAAGATGTTTTTTCCCAAATTGTGGATTGTAGTTTAGATAAACTTAACTTTTTCTCAATGGTGTCATTAATTATTTTTTGTTGTTCTTTAATGACCGGACCAATGACAGTCATATCTTCAGCGTCTTTTAAAAGTGCCAACATTTTATTTTGGATTCTAATTGCGGTTGATCTTTGTTCAACTAACTCATTATAGATTTCTTGCATAAGTGCAAGTACGGAATCTTTATTTAATGATATTTCCTTTTTTTTGCCTCTATTGTTCATAACAATAAATATTTAATTTTTATATTTTATTGGCTATGTATCTTTTTCAAGGTAGAAAGATAAAGTTGTTTGTATTTTTTTAAACAAACTCTTATTTCTTTTGTATTTAAATTAGTCATTTCTCTTAAAGAAAGTAAGACAATATTTTTATTGAACTTGTTGTTATTGTTCCCAATAAAAATATTGCCATAGTCATCAAACAAATCAATTAATGCGTAACCTAACTTTAATTCATTTTCAGATAAATTTTCTTTAGTGATGTAGACATTAAGATCAGATAAAAATATATCAATTATTTTGTCCGCTTCTATTTTTTCAAACTCTAAATAATAAACCATATCAGGTCTATTCTCTAAAGTTGTTGAGATGTCCTCATAGGAAATTTTTCTATTCATATCTTTTTGGTCTTTTTGGATTTGACCCATAAGATAATTTTTACAAATAGTCCCAAAATAGGAATATGCTTTTTTGTTTTTTGCGGGTTTAAACTTATCAACTTTAGTGATTAAAAAAGAATGAGTATCCTGATGAATTTCTTCATAGTTCATATCTTTTCTATAAAGTTTATATCTCCTTATGATTGACTCAATCATTTTATCAAGGGGATCCTTTAAAAACGTGTTATAGATTTCCTCTTTTTCTTCTTTGCAGTCAGACAATATGTATTGTTTGACTGCATCTTCTTCACGAACATCAAAATAATTTTTACTTGATTTCTTCGTCTTATTCTTAACTATCTCTTGATTTTGATCATAATTTTCGGATAAAAACATTAAACATTTTGTGGTTCATATTTTATATTTCTATCATTAGTGAAGAAATGTTCTTTTTTCGCCGAATCCAACCAAAATTTAACCTCATCGTCTGTGATCTTACTTTCCCCAAACTTGTAGTTCCAAAAAATTGACCCTTCTCTCATATTCGTATGTTTGTACCCAATACGAGGTACTGACATAATTTTTACAGAATTATATGTTAATCTTAAAAGTAATTCATAAACAAATGTTAATTTAAATGATGGTTTAAATCCTCCATTATTGATTAAAGTGTCTCTTTTAACAACCATTCCACTTGTTTGGAAGTTTTGATAAGTTAATAAAACGTCATTTGTTAAATAACCCATTTCTGTTGTCAAACTAACGGCGAACGTCGCCTCATTTGTAAACCCAGCAAATGCCCCCTTTTCATCTGTGTCAACCACCAAAGGTAAAAAACAATCAACATCGGTATATGATTCAGAATAACGTTTTGCGTTTTTAAACCAAATGGATGAATACTCGTCATCAAATTCTAAAATAGATACCCACGTAGATGTTGCTTTTTCAACTCCTAAATTTACTTGAGATGAAAAATCTGTAGTTCCTTCATTTAAAACTAAAACGGTGTTAATTCCTTTAAAATCGTACCCATTAAGGTAGTTCACTAAACCTTCTTCTTTAGAATGTACCACAATAAGTTCTTTTATATCAACGGATTGATTTTTAATAGATTCCACCGATCTATTAAAAAGGTCACTAAAATCTTTATATTTAGCCGACTCGATTGGTAATACTACCGATACATCAAATAATACTTTTTCTTCCATAATAAATTAATTTTCTTCTGTAATTTTTAGTTTTTCAATTTGGTCACTGAAAGATGTTTTTCTACCATCAAAGTATTCACCAAATAATTTTAAAATTGTTCCATTAAATTCTTCTTCATTTTGATATGTTTTTGAGGTTTCCGACATATTAACATATAAATTTTCAGAAATATTATCTTCCAACCAATTTTGTAGGTAGTTTGAAAGAATATCAACGATTTCGTTTGTGTTGTGTGTCCAAATACCATTCATTTCGGTCATCCAGTCAGGTTTTAAATTTGGTACTTTTCCAATTACTGGTGTACCCGATGCCATTGACTCTAAAGGAAATGTACCGAACCCTGATTCAACATCAACCCAAACAGAAACAAACGATTCTTTAAGGAATTTTGCAAAATCATTTTGGTTTATACCTCTAAGATCTCTAAATGTTACCCATCTAAACTGAGGATATTTTAAATAAAACGTTTTAATTATTTTTGAAGTGTCTCTTGGATCTCTAGTGTGAATTGAGATAATAGGTTTTGACGGTTTGTCTTTTTTAGAGAATTCATTAGGAATCAATGGTTGTATAACGTCAATACTCACTCCTCTCATTACTTCTGTAATGTAATTTTTTTGAAATTCAGAAGTGGTAATACATTTATAAAAACCATAAGTAGTCCAATCTGTTCCTGGTGCCAATGTTTCTAACATATGATCATATGCTTGACACAAAACAATTTTACCACAAGGGAAGTTTTTTAACTGATCCATAACGTGACCATAAAGTTCAGGAATGACAATTAAATCTTCAGGTGAGATCTGTAAGTTTTCACCTTCAATTGTCTGATGAGGTAATTCCATATATTCATTACCTAACCATTCACCGACTCCTTTATAGTCCTTTGACTCGTGAATAATAATCGGATTAAAACCGTTATTTTTTAATGTGAGGGCAATTTGATAAATGTGTCTAATACCTGCCTTTGGATTACCTTTTGTGTCTTGAACCAAAAAGTAAATCCTTGAGGTTCTCTCCTCCAAATTTTTGATGGACTGTTCCATCTTTTCTAGTCTTTCTAAATCCATTTTTTAAAATTTTTTAATTATGTTGTTTATTAAAAGTGTATTGAATGCAATTTTAAACGGTATTGTTAAATTATTAGAATTGTGAATTCCTAAATTTTCATCCATCTCTTCTCTTTCAGTTAAAATAACCTCTATTAAATTTTTGTAAATATCATATTTAACAACACTGATTTGTTGCTCGGACTCACCCGTTGGAATAAATTCCCCGCTTAGGTTTACTTTACTTTCTAATACTTCTAAATCTATGAAATAGTTTTCTCCTAAAAATGTTAACATACCAATATATTTTTTAAAATTTCATCAAATTCTTTTAACGTTTCTATTTCGTATTCAGATTTGATATCTTGATTATAAATGGTTTTGTATTTTACTACAGTTTTACCATTTGGTTTATTTAATAATAGTGAGGGATTTGCTGTAAGTAAAACGTCTACTTCATCCCACATTGAATTTATTGTTGAATTTGAATAAAATTTTACTTTTTCTAATTGGCATCCAAACTTTGAAAGAAAAAATAAAGATGCTGGTTTTGATTTGCCCATCTCATCTGAAACAATTAAAAGATCATAATCGTCTCTATATTTCATATATAAATCATTTAGATCGTTAAATGTAAAAGTTTCCGTAGATCCTGCGTGTCCAAAAATCTGCATTGCAAAATCTTTATACATAAAATTATACAAGTCGTCTTCATCATTAAATTTAAAATGATCCATTAAATTTAATGATGTTACTTCACTTAAAATTTTGTACTCAAACTTTTCAGAAGAAACAAGGGATTCGGTATTACCTGAAATATCAACCTCAAACGATTGACCGTCGTGATCCTCTTCTTCTATCATATGTTTTTCATACAACTGAGTGAATTTACTTATAGTATCCCTTAATACCCCGTTAATCTCAATCCCTATTTTCTTCATCATATTTTTCTAAAATTTTACTGATTAAAGGGTTTCTAACATTTTTGGCGTTTCTAAAATCATAAACCCCAATGTCGTTAATGTTTTTAAATCTTTGAAGTGAGTCATAAAGTCCTGATTGTTTTTTGTCTTTATAACGGTCTGTTTGTTCTAAATCTCCTGATATGAAAAATTTACTATTGAACCCAATTCTTGTTAGAAGTAATTTCATTTGATTTGGGGTTGCGTTTTGAGCCTCTTCAAAAATTAAAATAGAATTATCAATATTCATACCCCTCATATATGCTAAAGCAAATACTTCAATAATCTCAGCCTCTTTTAATTTTTCTCTAGCATCTTTACCGATAATTTTATTTAATAAGTAATAAGAAGGAAAAATATAAGGATCTAATTTTTCTTCTAAATTTCCCGGAAGCGAACCCAACTTCTCTTCAGCTTCAACTGCCGGTCTTACAATAATAATTTTTTCATAAGCGTTATTTGGGTCCATTAAAAGATCTACAGCGGCCTTCATTGCGATATATGATTTACCAACACCTGCCGGACCTGAACAAATCGTTATTTGACTTTCTTTTAGAATATTGTAATACTCTTCTTGATTTGGGGATAAAAATTTGTTTTTTTGTTTTTTCTTTATAACTGTGTTAATAAAATCTTTTTTTGAAAACGGTTTACCTTCAGGTTCTTCGTTTTGTTGTGCTGGTTTTTTTCTACTTGTCATATTAAACTGTAATAGTGTTATGTGAATTTAATTTAATCATCCACCCATCGATCATATCATCCATCAACGTTTCAAAAGTGTACTCAGGTTTCCACCCCAATTGAGTTCTGATTTTTGTTGAGTCTCCCTTTAAATATTTTAATTCTTCCGCCCTTAAAAATTTTTCATTTTGGGTTACGTATTTTGTATAATCTAAATCTAATCTATTAAAAACATATTCAACCATTTCCCTTACGGAATGTGTGGTCATTGTTGACACTACAAAATCGTCTGGAGTTTCATTATTGATTATCATATGCATTGCTCTTACGTAATCTTTAGAATGACCCCAATCCCTGTAAGAATCCATATTACCTAATTCTAACTTATCCGCTAAACCTAATTTTATTTCAACCGCAGTTTTTACAACTTTGTTAGTTACAAAATTAGATCCTCTTCTTGGTGATTCGTGATTAAATAAAATACCATTAGTTGTATGTAATCCGTATGCGTTTCTATAATTTCTTACAATGTTATAACCAAAAACTTTAGAACATCCATAAGGACTAACAGGATTCATCGGGGTTGTCTCTCTTTGGAACCCATCCTCATCTACTGAATTTCCAAACATTTCAGATGAACTTGCTTGGTAAAATTTGGCAGTTGGGCATGATCTTCTATAAGCTTCTAAAATATTTAAAACTCCTAAAGAATTTGTTTGTACTGTAAATTGAGGAATATCAAAACTAACTCTAACGTGACTTTGTGCCGCCAAATTATAAATTTCATCAGGTTGTATCTGATCTAGTAATTTTTCAATACCTCCTTGATCTAATAGATCTCCGTAATGAATGTTCAATTTATTTCTTATTTCATCATTAAATCTACTTTGTTGTGATTCTACTGTTGAATTTCTTCTGATAATACCGTGAACTTCATAACCTAACTCTAATAGGTATTCGGCCAAATAAGAGCCGTCTTGTCCGTTAATACCCGTAATAAACGCTTTTTTAATTTCACTCATTTTTTAAATTTTATTTTTTTATTTTGTTTGTAAGTAGGGATCTATTTTATTTATTTCACAATATTCATAAAAATCATATTCACCGAACTTCCTTCTTCTTATAATGTTAGGATCATTTGTGGATTCGTAAATATAAACGTTATTTTCTTCTTTTTTAAAGATAACCATTTGGGTTAGATCGGGCCAATCATTTATAGTCCATTTTCTTGGTTTAGTGTTTATTGCATTTTCTAATTTTTCTAAACCTAACATTGCAGTTTCCGGTGTCATATAATAATGATAACCAATCGTATCTATGTTTTGATCTCGCCAAGGAATATCTGGAATTCTACCATCGTATGACATTTTTTTAAGTGTTTTCGCATCTTCTTCATTGTCTAATAGTATGATACCTCCACGACCTAAACTTAAATGTTTTTGATATTGAAAAGATACGCACATCATAGTGTTTTCTACATATGATCCTTTCTCCCATAAAACCGCAGCATCAATAACTTTATCTGTTAGATAATAATAGTCAACCCATTCCTCATCTGACCAGTCCATTTTAATTTTTAACTTTTCAGATAAAAACGGAATAGATAAATAAGTATGTTTAGGGACTTTGATTTTATCAGATTTAGTATATCTTAAACACAACTCAACTCCGTGAGTACAAGAATCCACTGCTACCGCATATTTGGATCCAAAAAAATCAGCAACTGACTTTTCAAATTCTTTAATTATTTCAAATGACATAATGGTTTTTTAATAATATTAACTATATTAAGAAATTAAGTCAATCATTATTTAAATTATCAATTTCATCTTTGCTTAATCTATTTTGGTCAAGGTCATAAGATTTAATTATTTTTATATAATTTTCATTGTCATCATTATTATTAAATAATCCACCGGTAAAACTATTATTAATGGTTAATGACCAAACATCATAAAAGTCGGTAGAGTCAACCAATTTAAAACCACTATTGTTTGATATATTAACACCAATAAAACATATTTTAAAGTTTTTAAAATTATAATTTTTAGATAAAACATCAACAAAAAATTCCATATCTTTAGTTGTTATGTTATTTTCCCAAATGTTGTAAGTATAATTAAATAATGTGTTGAAGTTTTTTAATTTTAAAAATCTTTCTTTACATTTAATGAAGTGGTTTTTATCCTTTTCATTGTTTAAGTCATGATGTGGAAATAATGATGTGTGAATATTGTTATAATCGGGATTATAAAATTTGTTATTTGTTCTTATAGATGTTGGTAACTCATTACCCGTTTCAGGGTCAATTGTCAGTTGATTACAAATTAAACTAAAATTATTACTTTCTTTAAGAATTTCATTAAAATTGTCAGATAGTATATGTTTTATTACATCAACTTTAGATGTATTCATAAAATCAAAAAACCCAGAAAACTCCCTATATCCATAATGTTTTAATATTTCAGAATTTTGACATCGGCTCCCTAAACTTTGTATTGTTTTAAATTTCATTTTTTAAAAATTTTAAATATATATAATCTTCAGCAACTAATAAATCTAATGACCTTTTAAGGTTATCCTTTACCGAATCAATTTTTGATAGGTATAATTCAAAATTTAAATCGTTAATATTAAAATCATCATCTAAAATTATTATACCGTCATCATTAAAAAAATCACCAATATTCTTCATTCCATAGTATACTGGTATAGTTCCCGTCATAAAACAATCGGTAATTTTTTCTGTAAACATATTAGAATAAGTGGCATTTTCAATAACAAACGAAAAACAATAATCTTTTAACCCATCTTCTTTGTTAATTATTTCATTATACCCCCTACCGTAGTGATCACACTTACTTGAAAATTTTTTAATAATACTTTGTCTATATGAGTGCTCTTCACACATGACTTTATTTGACGCAATCATTGACACTAATTTAGTTTTGTTGTAAAGATTACCATCTTTAATAAAAGACTTACCACTACATTGAGTTAATTTAAAAATGTCTGATAAGGTTGTTAATCCAACATCGTGAGTAAAAACTGAAATAAAATTATTTTTTAAATAATCTATATTATTTTTTGCCCATTCATATAAATCAGGTATTATTGTTTTTGATTCACATAACCAAGCATAATTTTTAGTATTAGGGTTTATATTTGTCTTTATCCCATAATCAACGTAAATAGAAATTGGGGATGTTTGGATATTTTTTACCCATTCAATATATAATGGTTCGTATCCTGAAGTCGATGGGCTATGACTAAAACCACCACCAACTAAATTAATTTTTTGTCTGTTCATTTATTATATCTGAAAATTCATTAATTAAAAGTGGCATCGCCTCTTGTGAAAGATGTATATCATCCATTATAAATTTTTGATCGGTACTACCGTCAGGTAGAATCATCAATTTGGTTATGTCTTTAACTGGTACATTTATTTTTTTACATTCAGATTTTAAATATTCGTTAAATTCTAATGTCATTTTATTTCTTAAAAAAACATCCCCATAATCTATGGGTGTCTGATTACCAATTGATGAGCATGGAGAAGCATAAACCCCAACATTTAATCCTTTATTTTTAAAGTAAATAATAGTTTTTACATATCTATCGACACATATTTTAATACTTTCGGATATACTATTACCATTTTTTTCTGAATTGAATCCAATATGGTTTCTTATGTCAATTTCACCAAAACATAAAAATATGTAATCATCGTTAGTAATTTTATATTCTAATATAACTTGTTCAATTCTTGGTATTTTATTAAAAGAATTATACGCAGTGTTAGACCCAATTTTTATTGGACAAAAAAACGGTATTTTTTGCTCAAATCTATTAATGTGTGTTCTTAATTGCCCTTGACTTAAAGTGTAACAAGTACCAAACTCAGGTTGTATGTGTCTAAGACCATCATGTGTTTTATCAGTGCCTGAAAAAACCGAAACGTGACTATCACCAATAATGTATATCATAACTTATAAACTTTTTTTATGTTTTCAGATAATATAATTGCAACGATTGATACTGAAGAAACGTCAGCTTTTAAAAGAAAATCACATTTAGATAATGTAAAAATTTCTTGCATACATTCAATACCTAACAAATATCTGTGATTATCCCTTACGGGGATAAAACGGTCATATGGATGTATATGTGAATTATTTTCGTCAGATCTAAACATACCTGTATAATAAATCACTGGTACACCAACATTATCTTTTACTTTATTTATAATGGTACCATCATCCGTTGCTAAAAAAATCTGTTCAATATCGGGGGTATCAATAAGAATTTGATTTATTTTTGATATATATAAATCAACTGATGATACATTGTGGTAATGTTTCATATCAGTTAATCTTATTTGAACTCCTAAAGTAATTTTATTTTTTATTTTTTCATTATAAAAATCATCTAATATGGTAGTTATATGATTTTTTATCTTAAAAGATTTATAAAATTTATTTTTTAGTTCTACAAAATTTTCAGGATACATAAACATATTCCTATCCTCATAATTTATATTTGCAGATAACAAACTATTCATCTCCGTTGGGTTATGCATATCCGGCTTCCCTGTTTGGTCAAAATAATATTCCCAACAATTATTAGTATTATGTAAATTAACATTTTTTTCGGTACAAACACATTCGTTTGTTTCCATATCAACACGCATTCTATCGTTAATGTTGATGTGTGTTAGCGCGTTTAGTGTAATAAAAATATTACCCGCAAATCCTACACCCGCAAATTGATGTTCTGGTGAAATTTTTATAAATTTTAAATTATAATCCATTATATCCTAATTTTTTTGCATTATTTATTATTTTTGTTCCGTCTATTTTTTTTACTAACACTGCGGGATTACCTTTATAAACCCCCCATTCCTCAGTATCACCCATAAGTAAACTACCTGCAGTTAAAAGTACTCCTTTTCTTAATATTGATCCGGGTAATACTATTGCGTTTGATCCTACATTAGAAAATTCTTCCATAATGATTGGAGAAACAACTTGTTTTCCTTTTAAGTCTTTGGGTATCATTGAACCAAATAATCCACTATCGTCAAATCTATCTGATCCACAAATTATTCTGGCACCAGCCATTATATTATTAAACCCTTTCATAGTGAGGTGACCATCTTTACCCCCAATTATTGTTACGTACGGACTTATATGTGTGTAGTCACCAATAGTCACATTTACTGTACAATAAAATCCCTTGTCTATTGCGACGTGAGACCCAACAATATTAACATATTGTTTAGATACAATATCACTATCTACTAATATGTCATCACCTAAATAATTAATCATAATAATATTTTAAAATCATCAACCGATATTAAATTTAATAAATTTTTTCTATCATTATTTAAAGTTTCCCATTCTAATTTTTCAGGAAATGATATTAATTCTTGATGTCCTAATTTTATAACACCACACCCATAATCAGTATCCACAACAAACATCTCCAAATCTTCTCTTTCCGATTTTAATTTAACCCACGCCTTCCAACAGTCACCAGTCCAATTATCTTGGGTTTGAGGTTGTGGATATAATTGGTGATCTTCGTCAGGTGGATTTATATCGTGACACACAATATAACCTCCATCATTTAATACGTCTAAAGAATTTTTTATATCTTTATAAACTTGCTCTGACCAATGTAAACCGTCAATGAAGATAACATCAAATGTTTCATTATTTTGTTTAAAAAATTCATCAGATGTCATTGAATGGGTTACTGGTACAGTCGGTATTGGGTCTACACTTAATTTATATTCACATTGTATCGCATTATGATTATTTCCACACCCCATACCAATCTCTAAGTATTTTTTTGCACCTATTTTATTTATAAGTCTTTGTATGATTTCTGTCCTTTTCATTTTTATAGTGTTATTAATTCTTTTATATTTTCATTCCAAAGTACTGCGCCTGATAAAACACCGCATTTTCTACCAAACAAATAATCACATTTGCCTAGTAATTTTGTTTGTATTATTGTTTCTTCCCCTAATAATTTACAATGATCATTTCTTTTTGTGCTAACATTCATCCAACACGGCACACGATTTATATACTCATCTGTTTCGTCGGTTCTTCTAAAAACATTTGGAATAAAATAGGAAGATGGAAATGATTTATGTATCGCATTTACATATTCTGTTTCATCACTCACAATAAATAATTTTGTTATTTCTGGATTATTATCCAATATTTCTTTAATTTTTTTTATGTAATCATCGGTACCAAAAACACCATATATATCACCATGCCAATGATTATATTCAGAACCTCTAGCCATAATACCTAAAACAACGTGACCTTTAAATTCTTTTTCATATATTTCATCAATTTTATCTAAAATATATTGTTTTGGTTTAATGTATTTCCTATCAACTTCTTGTTGTTTTAATAGTTCCGTATCGTTAAAATAATGTTTTGTATGATCAATATTCATAGTTCTTTCTATTGGCGAGATTATTATATTGTCTAACTGTGTATTTAAATTATAGGGATTTTCTTGGTCAAACCATAAGTCAAATGGGTTGTTTGTATCATCAATAACCATATCACCACCAATAACGTACCCATTTTCTATGATTGGATTAAATCCATCAACAAATGTCGTGTTAGCCCAATTAACATATGCAACCATCCCATTCGGGTTTTTATCAAAATTAATTAATTTTTCTAAAACTATTCTATAATTTGAAAAAAATCCACTACCAATCCCACCGGGGTTAAATATTGGGGAAATACTATAATATTTTTTCATGTGTTAAATTTTAAAAACTTTTTTTATATTTTCATTCCAAAGTACCGCACCTGATAAAACACCGGATAAACGACCAAAAAGATAATCACATTTACCTAGTAATTTTGTTTGTATAATTGTTTCTTCACCAAGTAATTTACAATGGTCGGGTCTTTTAGTACTTACGTTTGGCCAACAATGAACTCTATTTATATATTCATCTGTTTCGTCGGTTCTTCTAAAAACATTTGGAATAAAATAGGAAGATGGAAACTCCCTATGTAGTTCGTTAATATAATTTAGATCTTCACTCACAATAAATAATTTTGTTATTTCTGGATTTTCTAATAATATTTTTTTAATTTCATTAATATAATCAAATACGTTAAAAACCCCATACATTGGGTGGTGTAGGTTATATTCTGTTCCCCTAGCCATAATACCTAAAACAACGTGACCTTTAAATTCTTTTTCATATATTTCATCAATTTTATCTAAAATATATTGTTTTGGTTTAATGTATAATTTATCTATGGTTTTTTGCCTTTCTAATTCACGACTATTGTCAAAATAATGTTGTGCATGGTCTATTATTGATCCATATTTAGATGGTGGGTAAGTATTAGTTGTTATTGTGTCACCATTATTTATTTTAGGTTGATCAAACCAATAATCAAATGGGTTAATATCCGAATGAGGTACTTTATTTTCAAATGGATTTATGTCTTCCACCCATGTTGTGTTTGCCCAAGTAATATAAGGTATTTCAATACCACCATTTTCGTGGTGGTTAATAATTTCTTCTAAACATATTCTATAATTAGAAAAAAACCCATATCCGTAATACCAACCGTGTTTTGTGGGTGTAATTAATGTATACGATTTCATTTTATAAAAATGTTTTATCTAATTTTTGACCTTCGTAAGGGCCTGTTTTATACTCATAAACAATGGTGTCCTCCTCTAAAATCTCATATGTGTGTCCCCCATAAAGTGTAAAACTGGCATCTCCAGGATATAATATAGGGGTAGAAATTATTTGATCATCAATATCAAATAAAATACATTTGACACTACCTTTAATAACGACCCAAGATTCTTGGGCTATTTGTTCGGCGTAATGTCTATCTTTAGTGATGTGTTTGTGAGGAGGAAATGTTTTACCATTTTCCATTTTTAATGTTGCACATTGAATAAAATTATTTTCAGGTACGACTTCTGACCTTCCGGTAATTTCATCTAATCTATTAATTATGTGTAATAATTTTCCTTCTTCTACTTTTGAATATATTTTTTCCATTTATTAAATTTTAATCCAACTTTCAGGTAATATATCCGACGTATTATGGTTTATTTTGTTTCCAAACCATATTTTTGGACCAATTACCTTTTTATTTTTGTTCTCATTTAACCAAGCTCCCCACCAAGAAAATGAAGAATTTGATATTATATTATTGTCACATAACGACATTAAATATAACTCATTATAATCTTTTTCCCCCTCAATGTAAACTACATTTTCTAATTTTAGATTTTCTTTGCACCATTCAATGTCATCACTAAAAATTACAAACAATTCAGTATTATTTTTTAGTAATTCAATACCCTTATAGTAATATTCTATTGATTGCACTGGGTGATGATTTGGGTGACTTAAATAATCACCTCTTCTAACGTGTATTGATGTTGTTTTTTTACCAATAAAAGGGTATTTTGATTTTAAAATGTCTTGATCTATAAATCTAAAATCTAATACTTCTAAAATTTCTTTTCTATTATTTTTAAAATATTTTTCACTTTGAAAAAACCCATCTATTATTACTTCACCATTAGGGAGTTGATGTTCAACATAGTGAAATGGGTATTCTATATAAAATGGGTTACCCTCTATATTTTTTATTTTTAAATTTTTAAATAATTCCAAATACTCATTTGCGTAATTTAGATTTGGATTGTGAGTTGACTCCCGGTTAAGGTAATTAATCTGGTCTGATAGATTAGGAAAGAAACATTCGTCCGATCTATCAGTGGAAAAAGAAATTGCAGTTGCAATCTGAAATAACATATTTCCCAACCCTCCCTTTAAATTACAATATATCATATTACCTATTTAATGCAGTATTAAAATAATCTACCATCCATTCGTAATTTGAAAACTTATTTTCTACGTTTGAATAACTTTCTCTTTGCAAACATATCATTGGGTTACTAATATATGTTTTATTATTTTTTACAATATGATCGTTATAAAAAATATCAATAATATCATAATTTTTTGCATTATCTATTATGAAATCATATATGGAGGAATTGACCGCATATGAATGAGTTGTATAAGCAAAATTAGTTTGGACTAAATTTTTATCCACCTTAACTAATTTACCGTCATATAAATGAACAGTAGCTCCAAAATAAAAAAGTTCCCAATCCACATTATTTAATTGGTTTAGTATGTCATTGATCTGATCTTTATCTTTGTTTATAAAAATAAAATCATCTTCAAGAATCAATATTCTTTTATATCCATTATTTTTTGCGTCTTTTATTATTTCAATATGGCTATCTCTACAACCTAAATGTCCTATTTTATTTTTTATTGCTGAAAACCTTTTAACATTTTGAATACCCATTTCGTCCATTTCTTTTTTTGCGGACATCCACCTGTCAACTCTTTCTTCTAAATTGATGCAATATATTTTATCAAAAAACTCGTTTATCATTTATAATCTATTGTACGGTTTATAGTTTCTGATAATATTATTGACCCGTTGAACCCTCCAAAGATGTAATTTATGGTCATTTAATGGATTTTCTTCGTTATAAACATAATTAACATCGGGCATAAATTTATAATGATCAATTCCTGACATTTCTACCATCGGGAACATGAACGCCAAGTCACCGGCAACATCCCAGTATTCCCCGTTTTCATTTTTTAAATCGTCAACTTTTATATTTTTCCATAAAAACGATTTCCAAGTCCTAATATGACTAAGAGTGAATGGTTTATTTCTAATATCCTCAAAAGTACTATGGGGTGATGAGAATCCTGACCTACCATCGTGATATTTAAAAGACCCATTAGCTAACCAAACACTACTATCTAAATACGTTGAGTTGATTCTACTAAAAACATTTGAGTCCGGCAACCAATCATCACCATCTACTTCCACACATATATCATTATCCTTGACGTTGTAATTTCCTCGTATAATTTGATCGTAATTACCGGGTTGGTACATTTTTTTAGTATTTTCTATTAATGTGAACCTATTATCGTTTTGTATTAAATTCTTTATCTTACTTAAAGTATTGTCGGTAGATAAATCATCCGTAATAAAACACCTAAAATCGTTATGCTTTTGAGTCATTATTGTGGTTAAACATTTCTCAATGTAGTTTTCACAATTATATGCAGTTGTTAATATTATTAATGACATATTTTAATATATTCTTCTTTTATTTTTTTTGCAACTTCCAAAGAATTAAATTTATTAATATCTTCAGGTACTTCGTGTTTTTCTTTATTTAAAATATAACCCGATTCATCCACATTGTAAATCCATCCGGGTTTACCACAAAGCCACCCTTCAATTGTCGTCCTACCCAAAAGTATTCCTGCAGTTTCAGAACAATTTTTAACAAACGTCTCAACTTTACTTGTTGCATTGTAATATTTAACGTGAGAACTCTTTAAAAGATCCTCTAAATAGTTTGATTTGTTTTCCCCAACTAACCACAATTCCTTTCCAATTTCTTTTGTATATTCAACAAGATCTTTTATTGTGTTTTCTCGTAAATAATCAATTGTCCCGACAAATAAAACGTATCCATCATCTTTTACGTTTTTAGTGTTAAAACGATTAATATCTATAGGGTTATAAACTACTT
>Ga0114969_10000147_pt1 | contig 57492 bp, 43 predicted proteins | sample M_130807_MF_Meta_FD_87316 | JGI IMG/M metagenome (GOLD analysis project Ga0114969, IMG submission 87316) | Freshwater microbial communities from Lake Montjoie, Canada to study carbon cycling - M_130807_MF_MetaG | ecosystem: Environmental > Aquatic > Freshwater > Lake | place: Lake Montjoie... | reverse complement strand
ATTAACACTCAAATTACAAAATTACACAAATGATAAATCATTATAATCGATCAAAAATTATTGCTACGATAGGGCCTGCTTCAATGGATCCTGCCACTCTAGAAAAAATGATAATTGCAGGCATGGATGTATGTCGCATTAATGGCTCCCATGGTGAATATGAAATGATGAGTCAAATTATCAATACTGTTCGTGATCTAAATAAAAAATTACAAACTAACATTGCTATTCTTTTCGATTTGCAAGGACCAAAAATTCGTATCGGTGATATGAAAGATGGTGACTTTATGTTAGTAGAAGGCGAATCATTAATTCTTACTACAAAAGAAGTGCTTGGCACAAAAGAGGAAGTATATATTAAATATCAAAATTTTCATGAAGATGCAAAAGTTGGTGATCGTGTTTTAGTTGATGATGGAAAATTAGAACTTGAAGTTTCTGAGATTCTTCCAAATCAAAGAATTCGAACTAAAATTATTCATGGAGGTATGTTATCATCTCGCAAAGGTGTGAATCTTCCTAATACTGAAATTTCTCTTCCTAGTTTAACTGAAAAGGATAGAAATGATTTGGCTTTTGCATTAGAACATGATGTGGAATGGATTGGATTATCATTTGTACGTAAACCGCAAGACGTTATTGAACTAAAACAAATCATTAAGGATAATAATAAAAATTCGAGAGTAATTGCTAAGATTGAGAAGCCAGAAGCTGTTAAACATATTGAAGCCATTATTGATGTTGCAGATGGCGTAATGGTTGCACGTGGAGACTTAGGTGTTGAATTACCGATGGAATTAGTTCCTGTAATTCAAAAATCAATTGTGAAGCTATGTAATGAAGCGTCTAAGCCAGTGATTATAGCTACACAGATGATGGAAAGTATGATCACGAATTATCGTCCTACGCGTGCAGAAGCGAATGATGTTGGAAATGCGGTTTTTGATAGTGCTGACGCATTAATGCTTAGTGGAGAAACATCTGTAGGAAAATTTCCATTAGAGACGGTAATTGCAATGCAAAAGATTATCACTGAGGTTGAAAAAGAAGAGTCCATTTACTATCGTGAAACTCCTCCAACTAAAGGATCTCAAAACTTTATCCCGGAATCCATTTGCTTTACCTCTTGCACCATGGCGCGACAATCAGATGCAACTGCCATAATCGCAATGACACATAGTGGTATGACGGCATTTAAAATTTCAAGCCATCGACCAAAAGCAGGAATCATAATCTTTACTGATAACAAACCACTTTTAAAAACACTCAATTTATTATGGGGCGTTCGTGGATTTTATTATGATAAATATGAAAGTACAGATGAGACCATTAGTGATATTAAAAAATTTCTGGTAGAGCAGAAGCTTGTCAATTTAGGCGATTACATTGTTCACGTGGCGAGCACTCCATTACAAGAACGTGCAACTGCCAATACAGTAAAACTTACACACATCGAATAATTATTCTATATGAAAATTTCATTATTAAAAGAAATATGCGAAACTGCTGGGGCTCCTGGTTATGAAAATCGCATCCGTGAAATCGTACTTCGTGAAATCAAAAAACTGGTTGATGAAATCAGTGTTGATAATATGGGGAATGTAACTGCCTTAAAACGTGGTAAAGAACGAAAGAAGATTATGGTGGCTGCTCATATGGATGAAATTGGTTTCATTGTTACGCATATTGATGAAAAAGGATTTTTACGCTTTCACACCCTCGGCGGATTTGATCCGAAAACTTTAACTGCACAACGTGTTATTGTACATGGCAAGAAAGATATCATTGGAGTTATGGGATCCAAACCTGTTCATTTAATGACGCCTGAAGAAAAAAATAAAGTTACACAAGCCACAGATTATTTTATTGATCTTGGTTTACCGAAAAAAGAAGTCGAGAAAATTGTAAGTATTGGAAATCCGGTTACTCGTCAGCGAGAATTAATTGAAATGGGAAATTGCGTGAATTGTAAATCCATTGATAATCGTGTTTCTGTTTTTATATTGATTGAAGCTTTAAAGAAATTACCAAAAGTAATTCCTTATGATTTTTATGCTGTATTTACTGTACAGGAGGAAGTTGGATTACGAGGAGCATCTGTAGCAGCTCACACGATAGAACCTGATTTTGGATTAGGTTTAGATACAACAATTGCTTTCGATACTCCTGGGGCTCGTCCGCATGAAATGGTAACACAATTAGGTGAAGGAGCTGCAATAAAAATTATGGACTCTAGTACTATTTGTGATCCACGCATGATAGAGTTTTTAAAACAAACAGCCACTAAGAAAAAAATAAAATGGCAAGTTGAAATTCTTCCTGCTGGCGGAACCGATACAGCGGCGGTACAACGCAACGGCAAAATGGGTTCAATTGCTGGCGCTATCTCCATACCAACTCGTCATATTCATCAATCTATTGAAATGGCTGACAAATCAGATATTCAAGGATGTATTGATTTGCTTGCAGGAGCTGTTGAGCAGATGGATAAATTTAAGTGGGGAATATAAAATTAAGTAGTACTTTTCTATTTTAAATTTATGATACAAATTAATTATTTAGCTAGTGCTCGTAAACAATTTGAGCAATATAAATTACTTGGGGAAAAAACCATCAACCAAATTCCTGAAGAAAAATTATTTTGGCAATACAATGAAGAGAGCAATAGCGTTGCGATAATTGTAAAGCATCTTTCAGGTAACATGCTTTCACGTTGGACAGATTTTTTAACGAGTGATGGTGAAAAGGAATGGCGTAATCGTGATACCGAATTTGAAAGTACTATTAAAAGTAAAGAAGAATTATTAGTTTTATGGAATAAAGGCTGGTCTTGTTTATTTGGAGCATTAAATTCTATTTCAGATAACGATCTTCAAAAAGAAATTTTTATCCGCAAGGAGAAGCATACTGTTTTAGAAGCTATCAATCGTCAGTTAGCACATTATCCCTATCACATCGGACAAATTGTTTTTATTGGCAAAATCATTTGCAATACAAATTGGCAAATGTTATCAATTGCAAGAGGTAAATCGAAGGAATTTAATCAAGGGAAAAGGTAATACTTAATTTAAATATATAAACCCCAATATCATTACATAAAAGATTGTTATCAAAATAAATTATTATTTATAATTTTATTTAATGAAGAATACGACTCCTCTGGAGTCGTAACTAGCTATCCTTTTATTTTATTATAGTTGACCCCTCTGGGGTCATTTAGTTTTCAACTTAATCATATCTCTATTCATGCTGTCCTTAGTTTGTAACTAAGGACAATACTATTATTTAGCATAATTTCAAATTGTTTGAACTATGATTTATTTGATTACTTTGATTAACATGACTAATATTTTTCATTTGGGGGGGGCATTGGAACCCATGAAGTAAAAACTTCAGGGCAAGCATTTGCACCCCACCTACTCCACCTTCAAAATTTTCTTCGTACCTGCGGCATAATCATCCACGCTAAGAGCGATTAAATAATTACCTAAAGCGTATCCTTGTAATGATATTGATGTGCGTGTAATGCCTTTGTTTATTTCCTTTTGTAGTAATTCTTTGCCACGAATATCAAACAAATGCAGCATTGCCTTTTTTGCTTCTAAAGGAACAAATGTTTCTATCGTAATTTCATCTTTAGTTGGATTTGGAAACGGTGAATTTATAGTTGCTTTACTTAAGTAATCTGGTGTATGGTTGTTTATAGATGTTAAAAGGCCGAGGCTATCGGTTTTTACGATCCAGGCTTGTTCCGTATAAAAACCACTCACCGTGTCAATATATCCATAATTATTATCTCCGCCCATTATATATCCACCATCCAAGGTAGGCTGTATGTCATAAAGGGCTTTAGAGCTGCCATTCGTATTATAAAAATAACGATCCCATAGAATAGTACCACTTGAATCAAATAATGTTAACATAGCAGCAATTGGCCCTGGTGCAATTGTATCACGATACAACCCAATATGAATTAAATTTGAATTTGGTAATTGATACAATGTGGTATTATAAATATCAGAATACGTATAGTGGAATGACTTATCCCAAATTTGATTACCTGCAGTATCTATTTTTAATATGTGATATTGATTTCCATGAAAAATACTTGGGCCAGGCGCTCCTTCACAATATACTAATACAATATTCCCATCAGCACTAAAAGTTATTCCATTTGCAATATTTAACTTATTTGAAAGGTTATAAGGATACTTCCAAACTATCTTACCGAATTTATCAATTTTATAGGTAGCTGCATTCGTAATACCTAATTGAAATTGAATAATATCATAACCCGTTACATACATATTTTGCAAACTATCGGTAATTATACTTTGTAACCTTAAATTGGCTTCATTTAAACGAAAGGAATTTAATATATTTCCTGCGGTGTCAATTGATGCTATAAATTCATCAACTGCATTTCCATTTGGGTTAGTGATGTATCCAGTAAAATAAATTCTATTTGATAATTCATTATATGTTACTCCTATTGGTACCCAACCCGAATCAGAAGATAATGGAAATATTTTATCCCAATAGGTAATTCCACTGGTATCTGTTTTAACAATTTTAAGCATCGACCTTGTTTTTCCATTCGCAATAAGTCCAACTTGGCCACCCATAGAATATAAATTTTTCGAACCATCTAAAACTGCTGCATAAAAATAATCAAAACTATTAAATGGAAAATTAGCATCCAATATTGAATCAGGATGCGAGAAATAAAGTGTGTCAATTAAATTTCCATTCAAATCAATGCGACCTATTAAAGCATGTCCTTGTTGATATAAATTTGTTTGAAGAGAGTCGAAATAAGAACTATATGACGACCCAATGAATACATATTTATTAGCAAATGGAAATATTTTTTTAATAAAAGATTCTTCATGAAGATTGTAATATTTATCAAAAGTGATTTGGGATTTACAAGGCGAATTTAAAATTATAAATCCAACCAAAATTATGAGAATTTTTTTCATAAGGTAGCGCCAACAAAATTTCCTATTTTATTTGGTTTAGGATAAAGCGGATTTTCCTTTTCTAAATCAATTTCTGCAAATACTAGGTCGGGATCTGTTCCGCCTGTACCTAAATTTGAAGATTCATATTTTGCATATCCACCAATTATATAATAGTGAGAACAAGAGCCAGGTTTAGGTACGATACAAATTTCGGGATAACCACCTAATTTTTTTGATGCAAGCACATTATTATAGTAAAAATCTACCATTATATCTCCAATAAAAGTTCCGTCACCTAAAAACACACTTCCATTGTCAACATAGAACAATATTTTTCCAGATGGAGTTGTCATTGAATTATAGCCCAATGATCCAAAAGGATCGATTCCTATTGTAGTAGTTGTTGCCGTACTTGTCCCAAAATTAACTTCTGTATCCCCAATTCGCCATGCTACTTGCTGAGCTTTGGTAAAACTGGCAATAAACATTAAGAATGTTAAGCAAACCATTATTCCATGTTTTCTTAATTGGGGTTCTTTAAAAATTAATTTTCCTAACCCTTGTTTAAAGAGATTACCTAACTTCCCTCTCCTAAATTTTTGGATAGCTGATAGCTGATAGCTGATAGCTGATTCGATTTTCGAAACAGTACTTTTAATGGTGGTTGTTGATGTCATAAAATTATGTTTAGAATTAAAAGATCAAACCTAAAATACCTACAAAACTCATTCTTTAACGCTTCAAATATTACAATTATCTATTCAAATTAAATTCATATAATTAATATTTGAAATAAAGGTAAACAACAAATCCTAATAAATACGTCAATTAAATTAATTTTACCATTATGTTAAACCATCATAATTTGCAGATATACCCATAATTTTAATGGATTGGCAATAATGATTGTTAAAAATATTTTAAAACCCATTGCAATCAAAAACAAATTTCTTGATAAATATACAAGTCTGAGTTTATAAATGCACTATACTCCCATTTTTTTTCCTACATCCAAAGGAGGAAGATTATAGATTTTTTGGAGCGAGATTATCGTAATTCGTAATTTTGAATTCGTAATTTATTTCAATTTGCTCTTATTGCTTCAACAGGATCTAACCTAGATGCGGTATACGCAGGAACAAAACCAGAGATCAATCCTATGATTACAGAAACACTTAAACCAAGAATTACATTGTGCATTGTTAATTCAAAATCCATATCAAAAAATCCTGCGATAACTGTTAAGAGGTAAACAAGAAATATTCCTAACAAACCACCGAATAAACATAACACGATTGCTTCTGCTAAAAATTGTACGAGAATAAAAGAGTTTCGTGCTCCTAGTGATTTTTGTATTCCAATGATTGGTGTACGCTCACGAACTGAAACAAACATAATATTTGCAATACCAAATCCACCAACAAGAATACTAAATCCGCCGATGATCCATCCGCCAATGCTTACGGCGTCAAAAATTCCTGTGATTTGTGTGGATAGTACTTTTGTTTCATTCAATGCGAAGTTATCATCTTCAACCGGACGAACCATTCGAATCGATCGCATATTACCTCGAAGCTCATCCATTAATTCTTGATTGGTAACACCAGGCTTTCCTTTCACCATTAAAATTGGTTGCACGCGGTCAGATTTTACATCTATAAATTTTCGTGCAAAGTTCACTGGAATAGCGGCAATATTATCATTGCTATTTCCAATTGTACTCTCCCCTTCTTTTGCATAGATGCCAATCACAGTAACTTTTCTTCCTTTTAAAATTATTTCTTTATCAATGGGATCTTCATTGGGAAAAAGAGCTTCCATTAGATTATAGCCAAGTATTACAACTGGATAACCTGAACTTGATTCTACATCTGTAAAATATCTTCCTTCTTCTAAATTAAAAGTAGCTAGTTTTTCATAATCGTGAGAAAACATTTCAATATCACAATTCTCAACAGTATTACTTCTATACTTTAAAACTTGATTTCGTAATGTTGCATCAAACGCAAAACTTTCAGCCAAAGTGTTTCGTTGTTTTAATTGATCTAACTCTTTAACCGTTACTAATGGTCGTTGCCAATATTTCCACCAAGGATAATCACCACCAAATGCCCAAGGCCATTTTTCGATGTAGATAACGTTACTTCCCAATTGATCAAGACTAGATTGCACATTAGATTTTAATCCATCTACAGCGGTAAAAACGCTAATAATTGCAAAAATTCCAATAGTGACGCCTAAAAGTGATAAAACAGTACGAAGTTTATTTACAACAAGGGATTGCCAAGCCATTATTATACTTTCGCGAAATAGTTGTAGGTAAAGCATTAAGATTTTATAATCCTCAAATGTAATAAATGATCTTATAAATTTTACATTTCATGAATAAACTGATTAATTTATCGTTTAAAAGTTAGGATTAGGGGCTGAATTACTATTTTAAAATAATTTAGTGTTCATCACACAAGACTCTGTATTGATTTTTGCTAGAATTATGTTTGCTATGCCCCTTCTGGGCCGGGGAGGCATCCATTGATGAATTAATTTGATGATTTGAAAATGTGTGGATGAAGTTTTTGTAGAACTAATAAAAAAAATGCTCTTCAAAATATTTGAAGAGCATTTTTTTAAATTTATATTAGGAATAGAGTTACCAGATATTTACTCGCAGGCTATCAGGTCTCCACATTGCGTCTCCTTCTTTTACTCCGAAGGCTTTATAAAACTCCGGTTGATTCGCAACTGGGGCGTTAATACGTAAGAAATTTGGAGCGTGTACGTCAGTCATTACTGCCATTGCTAACGACTCGGGACGATTATGTCCTAGCCAAGATAAAGCATAACCAAGATAAAATCTTTGCACTGGGGTTAATCCATTGATCAATTTTCCTTCTTTATATTGCTGTGTTTTTTTGAATGCTTCTAATCCTAAAACCACACCACCCAAATCAGCAATATTTTCCCCTTGAGTATTTGTACCATTAATGCTTAAGCTATCACCAACCTTAAAAGCGTTAAACTGTTTAATAATTAGTTGAGCGCGTTTCGTAAATTCATCTCCATCACTTTTACTCCACCAATTACTTAAATTTCCTTTCGCATCAAATTGACGTCCTTCATCATCAAAACCATGTGTGATTTCATGTCCGATAGTAGAAGCACCGGCATAACCATAAATAATTGCATCGTCAGCTAAAGTGTCAGGCAACCCCGGAATTATAAACATAGCTGCTGGTAATACAATTTCGTTATTTGAAGGATTGTAATATGCGTTATAAGTTTGAGGAGTCATATCCCATTCTAAACGATCAACTGGTTTGCCGATTTTACTTACTTGATAATCGTGTGCCCACACATTTGAACGCATTACATTTGCAACATAAGAACTCCTATCAATTGTAAGTTTTGAATAATCTCTAAACTTATCTGGATAAGCAACTTTAGTCATTACAGCATTCAACTTTGCAATTGCTTTTTGCTTCGTTGAATCGGTCATCCAAGTTAATTGTTGAATACGTTCACGATATGCTTGAAGAATGTTATCTGTTAATACTTGATAACGCTGTTTAACTGATGGAGAAACGAATTTTTTAACATACAGTTCGCCAAGTAAATCACCAATTGCATTTTCCTGAGAAGCTAAAACACGTTTCCATCTTGGACGTTGTTCTTTAACTCCTGAAAGCGCTTTACCATAAAAATTAAAATGTTCTATAGAATACTTATCACTTAAATCTCCCGCAAAACTAGAAATTAAATTCCAGCGCAAATATATTTTCCAATCATCAAGACTCACTGTTTTCAGGCTGCGTTCAACTTCTTTAAAAAATTCTGGTTGTCCTACAATTACAGTATCAATATTATTCATGTGCATCCCAACAAACATTGTTTGCCAATCAATTGAAGGCGTAAGTGACTTCAAAGATGTTGAGGCCATTTTGTTGTAATTTTTATACGGATCACGAAGATCCTCCATCTTACGTGATGCTTTAGCAAGATTCAATTCCAAACTCATAATTGTTTGAGCATTCTTCGATGATGTAACAGTATCATCACCCATTAATGTAAAAATATTAGCGATATGTTTAACATATTCAGAACGAATATTCTTTGTTCTTGCATCAGTATTAAAATAGTATTCGCGTTCTGGCATGCCAATTCCACCTTGATAAAAATGCAGTGTTTGAATTTCGCTTCGCTTTTCGTCTTGGGAAATATAAACTCCAAATAATGGGCTTATTCCATATGTTTGAAATAATGCAATAACGGCTTGCAAATCCTTTTGATCTTTAATAGCAGAAATGCGATCGAATTCTGCCTTTAATGGATCTAAACCTTGTTTTTCGATGGTTGCTGAATCCATTCCTGTAAAATAATAGTCGCCAATTTTTTGTTCAGCGCTACCAGTAGTAGATTTTGTTTTACCAGCATCCTCACTTAGTGTACGCATACGATCAAAAGTTTCATTTTGAACTAAACTCCATACACCCCAACTTCGTTCATTACCTGGGATAGGATTATTTTTGATCCAGCGACCGCAAGCATACTGAAAAAAGTCAGTAGCAGGATTTACTGTTGTATCCATATTCTCTATCAAAGGATCTTTGAATGCAGCAGCCTCTTGAGAATCAGATTTTTTGGGAGCACAGGAAGAAAACAACAAAGTAGTTCCTGCAGCTAGTAGAAATAATTTTTTCATATTTTATTGAATTGGATTCCAAAGGTATTAATTTGAATGTTACATGGCCAATGAAATAGCTTCATTAACTGATTTAATCGGCGAAAAGCATGTTTTATCCCTACAAACGTAAATAAAAGTATCACCAACAACATGTCTATTTACAAGAAGTGGCATATCAGATTGGGTTAAGGATCCTGCAACATATGAATTTGGGATATATGTTTTAAACCATTCGTTTCTTTTTTCTGATGCATGTTTGCCAACAAATACAACTTCAAAAACTGGCTTATCAATCATAAAATAAAATTGAGCCCAATGCGCAAACCAAGGAGTAGATTTAATTACACTTTCTTGTATACAACTAAACATTTTTTTCGCCCTTAATTCAAAAGTTTCATTCTCAAAATACTTAGCCATTGCGAAAAGATTATGTGCCATCACAGCATTTGCGGAAGGCATCACATTATCTTGAACATCAATTTTACGAGCAATTAATGGGTCTGTCAAATTTGAAGTAAAATAAAATAATCCTGATTTATCATCTGAAAAATAATTAATAGCATACTCCATTAGAAAATTTACTTTCAATAAATATTTTTCTTCAAAAGTAGCTTGATACAAAGTGATTAAAGCATCTATAAAGTAAGCGTAATCTTCCAAAAAACCTTCAATAACTGCAACACTGTATTGAGTATCTTCATCCTTGCAAGTATGCATTAACCCTCCACTTTTATTCGTAAGATTATTAAAAATAAATTCCGCATTTTCAATTGCTGCCTTAAGATAGGTTTCATCAGAAAAAGTAAGATATGCATCTACATACGCTTTTAACATTAATGCGTTCCAACTACAAATAATTTTATCATCAAGCCCAGGACGAACACGCTCATTACGAACAAATAATAATTTAATTTTCATGTTAGCAATAGCCTGACGAAGCTCGGAAACAGTACTATTATTTCGTTGAGCAATTATTTCATCAAGAACATGACGTAATAAAATATATTGATCATTCTCCCAGTAGCCACGTTCATTCACATTGAAATAATCACAAAACAATTTTGAATCTTCTTTTAATACATCATTGATTTCATGTTTACTCCAAGTATAAAACTTGCCTTCTATATGCTCTGTATCGGCATCTAAAGCTGAGTAAAAACCTCCGTTGGGGCTAGTCATTTCTTTACTAATAAAAGATAAAGTTTCCTCAACTATGCTTTTATACAAAGGATCCTTGAACGCTTGAAATGCTTTACAATAAAGTGATACAAGTTGTGCGTTATCATAAAGCATCTTCTCAAAATGAGGAACTTTCCAAAGTGAATCTGTAGAGTACCGTGCAAAGCCACCACCTAGTTGATCGTAAATCCCTCCAAAAGCTAGCTTATGTAAAGTCAATTTAATATGCTCTTCACACTTTTTGTTTTTTGAAAAATGCCAATACTGCAAGAGATATTGATAATTATCGGGCATTGGAAATTTTGGGGATCTATTAGGTCCTCCCTCTTCGTGATCAAGTTGCGTATCCCATTTTTCATACAATTCATCTAAATTAATTTTAGAATTAGCTTCTGAATTTGAAGTAACTATCAATTCCATATCCTGAACTCCTTTGGTCAGTTCATCAGCATATTGAATGCATTTAGCAGTATCTTCTTTATAATAATTTGCTACTTGCAAAAGCACTTGTCGCCATTGTTCTTTGGGAAAATAAGTACCACCATAAATTGGCTTTTGATCGGGCAATGTGATACAATTTAATGGCCATCCACCTCGTCCAGTCATTAACTGAACAGCATCCATATATATTTGATCAATATCAGGACGTTCTTCACGATCTACCTTAATACAAACGAAAAATTTGTTCATGATAGTTGCAATTTCTTCATCTTCGAAACATTCACGTTCCATTACATGGCACCAATGACACGCGGAATAGCCGATGCTAATAATCATTAACTTATCTTCTACTTTTGCCTTTGATAAAGCCTCTTCTCCCCAGGCAAACCAATTAACAGGATTATTAGCGTGTTGCTTTAAGTAAGGACTTGAAGAATTTATTAGGGAATTAGCCATTCAATAGTTTAAATTTAGATTGAATCAGTATCTTTGCTAGCAATAAAACTATTTTTATTCTCAGTATTCATTAAATTAATAGCGCATGTCGAATAACAGAAGAGTTACCATTATTCTTATTTCAGTACTATTTGGAACTGGATTATCCTATTTAGTTTTTAAACTTAAGAGAGGAGGAACTGAATTAACAGCCAATGATGAATTGACCTTATGGACTAACTTTGGATTCTCAATTTTATTAATACTTGCAGTAGGATTTTTATTTATCTGGAGAAAGAAGAAAGGGCTATAATTTTTTTAAGAAACAATTAACAAGTAGTAATTCTTTTTCCCTTTTTGAACTAATAAATATTTTTCATTTAAAAGAATTTCAGCATTTACAGTTAAAGCTATATCACTAATTTTTTCTTTATTAAAACTTATACCACCTCCCTGGATCATTTTTCTAGCTTCTCCTTTAGAAGGGAAAATTGCAGTTTTATCCGATAACAAATCGATTACATTAATTCCTGCTTTCAATTCTTCAATTGATAATTTTACTTGAGGGACACCTTCAAAAACACTTAACAAAGTATTTTCATTCATCCTTAAAAGTGCATCCGTTGGCGCATTTCCAAATAAAACTTCGGAAGCTTCAATTGCTCCGTTATAGGCTTCTTCCGAATGAACATTACATGTAACTTCTTTTCCTAATGCTTTTTGCAATACTCGTAGATGAGGTGCCAATGCATGTTCCGTTTCGATTTTTATTATTTGATCTTGCGAAAGCAACGTAAATATTCTAATATATTTTGTTGCATCAACATCGCTAGCATTTAACCAAAATTGATAAAATTTATATGGAGAAGTAAGATTTGCATCTAACCATACATTCCCACTTTCACTCTTACCAAATTTACTACCATCGGCTTTGGTAATAAGAGGACAAGTCAATGCAAAACCTTCGCCACCTTCCATTCGTCGAATAAGTTCAGTGCCCGTTGTTATGTTACCCCATTGATCTGAACCGCCCATTTGAACTTTGCAATTGTAATTCTTATACAAATGAAAGAAGTCATAACCTTGAATTAGTTGATAGCTGAATTCGGTAAAAGAGATTCCTGATTCCAAACGATTTTGAACAGAATCTTTCGACAACATATAACTAACCGTAATATGCTTCCCAACTTCACGAAGAAAATCTAGCAGACTCCACTTTTTAAACCAATCATAATTATTAACAAGTTCAGCCTTATTTTCACCATCTGTAAAATTCAAAAATTTAGACAATTGTTTACGTGTACATTCCACATTATGATTTAAGGCATCTTCCTGTAGCAGTTTTCGTTCTTCACGTTTGCCGGAAGGATCGCCAACCATGCCAGTAGCTCCGCCAACCAAGGCAACTGGCTTATGCCCATTCACTTGAAGATGCTTTAATAGCATTATTGGCACTAGATTCCCAACATGCAAGGATTCGGCGGTAGGATCGAATCCTACATAAGCAGTAGTTACCTCTTTTTCAAACTGTTCTGCAGTTCCTGGCATTACGTCGTGGATCATACCACGCCATTTCAACTCTTCAATGAAATTTAGTTTCTTTGACATAGGCGGTAAAGATAATTTAATCACCAGAAAAACACGAAAATAAAGCGTTAGAATAGCAGAAAAGTGTTCGTATTAAAAAACCAGTGTAAAATCAGAAAAATATACTACTAAAATTGAAATTATAATTACCTAGAAATTATAACACCAACCAGAATAATCATAAAGATATATTTGAATAGAACCTATCTTTGAGAAATCGTAATAAGGCTATATGAAAAAAATTATAATAGTAGTTTTTTTTTGTATTTGTAATTTAAATTTTACAAAAGGATCGGATACATCAAACAATTATTTAATTAGGTGCAATGAAAAACTTATTGAAGTTGTTATGGAAGATCTATTCACGGCGCCTGTGGCAAGTAGAGTTCATGTATATCCCAATATAGCTGCATATGAAGTTTTATCAATTGGAAATCCTAAATTAAAATCTTTGTCGGGAACAATTATACACCTTTCAAAATTAAATTTAGAAAAAGTCGATGTAAATTATTCAATTGCAGCAGAATTTGCATTTACTACAGTAGCTAAAAAATTAGTTTTTTCTGAATATATGATTACTGATTTTGAAAATAATGAAAAAGAAATATGGGCTAAGAATAATATTGATACTGCTGAAATCAACAAATCTATTGATTATGGAAAAAATGCTGGAAAGCAAATCATAGAATGGCTAATTAAAGATAATTATATCCATGTAAAAACAATGGAGCGCTATGTATTAAATAATGCGAAAGGTAAGTGGAAACCTACAGCGCCAGAATACACAAATGGAATTGAGCCTCATTGGAATTTAATGAGGTCACTCGTAACAGATTCGACAGCTCAAATTAAACCGGTTCCGAATGTGCCTTATAGTGAAAAGAAAAATTCGTTATATTATAAAAACGCACTGGCAGTTTATAATACCTCCAAAAGTTTAGATACAACACAAAAAATGATTGCACAATTTTGGGATTGCAATCCAAATATTTCCTATTCACAAGGACATCTAACATATTTTATTCATAAAATTTCACCTGGAGGGCATTGGTTAAAAATTACTGGACAAGCTTGTAACAATTTAGGTTTTGATGAAATAAAAACATCAGAAACTTATACTTTAGTCGCCATTGGCTTGTATGAATCATTCATTAGTTGTTGGTCGGAAAAATATCGTAGTGAAGCGATGCGACCAGAAACATATATAAATAGTTTGATTGATTCAAAATGGCTCCCCTACATTCAAACGCCCCCGTTTCCTGAATATACAAGTGGGCATAGTGTATTATCAAGTACCTCTGCAACTATTTTAACAGAGATAATTCCACAACCCTATTCATTTACAGATTCCTCAGAGATGTATATTAATATTCCCGCGCGTACATTTAGCTCTTTTAACAATGCAGCACAAGAAGCTAGTATAAGTAGATTTTATGGTGGTATACATTATATGCCATCTCTAAACAATGGAGCTGATCAAGGTCGTCAAATTGGAAATTTAGTATTACAAAAAATTCATAATATTAGATGAAGAAAAATTTATCAATTTTTATCTTAATTAATTTCCTTAGCATACCCAGTCTAAAGGCTCAACTATCTTTTTCTAAAATCCCATCAAGTAATTCTGGTGTTGATTTTGTAAATATTATCACTGAATCAAATTTACTAAATGAATTTAATTATTACTATTTATATAATGGCGGAGGCGTATCAATTGGTGATATAAATAATGATGGGCTTCCCGATTTGTATTTTACTGGAAATCTTGTTCCGAATAAATTATACTTGAATTTAGGCGAATTTAAATTTAAAGACATTACTGATAGCGCAAATGTAAATGGCGGCGAAGGATACAAAACCGGAGTAACGATGGTAGACATAAATGGTGATGGTTATTTAGATATATATGTTTGTAGATCTGTTTCCTCAAATCCTAATTTACGAAAAAATTTACTCTATGTAAACAATGGAGATTTAACCTTTAGTGAAAAAGCAAAAGAGTTTGGTATTGATGATGCAAGCTATAGCACGCAAGCGTATTTTTATGACATGGATTTAGATGGTGACCTAGATTTATTTTTATTAAATCATCCATCAGAAATGTTTAATGCGAATGATATACATCTAGGGTACAATAATTCAGGTAATTTAGAAGCAAAAAAAGATACTACACGAATAAATGTTAGTAATAGATATTATGAAAACATTAATAATCACTTTTATGATAAAACAATTTCTGAGGGATTAGGAACAAGTGCCTTTGGATTAAGTGCAATAATTGCAGATTTTAATTCGGATGGATATCCAGATATTTATGTTTGCAATGATGTTATTGATCCCGACTACTTGTTCATCAACAATAAAGATAAAACTTTTACAAATAAAGCAGATGATTATTTTCAGCATTATTGCAGTTCTTCAATGGGTTCTGATTATGCTGACATAAATAATGATGGATATTTAGATTTGGTAGTATTGGATATGTTACCAGAATCCTTTCAGAGGCAAAAGGAACTAATTAGAGCTGGTAATTATGATGATTTTTATAAACGAAAAGAATATGGTTTTTCAGCGCAATATGTAAAAAATGTTTTACAATTAAATAATGGAAATCAGACCTACTCTGATATAAGTTATATGTCAGGCATCAGTGCAACAGAGTGGAGCTGGTCACCATTACTTGCAGATTTTGATAACGATGGTTTAAAAGATCTATACATTACTAATGGATATTTACGAGATGTTACAAATTTAGATTTCATAATGTTTAAGGCTGACTCAATTAAAAAAGAATTATATAAGCTTAGCAAAACAAATGATGTGATGAAACTGCTTTCAGAAATTCCTTCTATTAAATTACAGAATTATTTTTATAAGAATAATGGCAATTTAACTTTTAAAAATGCCACTCTTGAAAGTGGGATGAATACACCTTCATGGAGCAATGGTGCCGTATATGGAGATCTGGATAATGATGGAGATCTAGATATAATTGTAAACAATATTTTCGATGCTCCATTTATTTATAGGAATAATACTACAGAGAATAAAACAAATAATTATATTAGGTTTAAACTGATTGGAACTCAAAGAAATCCTAACGGTATCGGTGCCATAATTAATATTCAAACTGCAGATGGTAAAAATCAAATCCAACATTTTATGCCTGACAAAGGATATTTATCATGTAACGAATGGTTCATACATTTTGGTTTAGGGCAAAATACAATTGTAAACGTAACTATAAATTGGCCGAATGGATTATCACAAACTATAAATAATCTTGAAGCAAATAAAGTTTATACTCTTAATATTGAAAATGCTATAGCCAAACAGAAGTCCGAAGAAAATATTAAACCACTTTTTAAAGATATTACATCTAAAACAACGATAAATTATTATCAAAAAGAAAACGCCTACATAGATTTTAAGCTTGAGCCGCTGTTACCTCATCAATTTTCCAAAATGGGTCCGTGCATCGCGATTGCAGATATAAATGGAGATCACACAGATGATATTTTTATAGGTGGTAGCAAGGATCATTCAAAAACTTTTTATATTCAAGAACCAACAGGGAAATTTAAATTAATAAATGAGGCTGAAATTATTGAAGACGAAAAATTTGAAGATACAGGAGCTGCGTTTTTAGATTTAGATAACGATGGAGATCAAGATTTAATTGTTGTTAGTGGTGGAAATGAATATCCAGATAATCCATCCATGTATCCTATTAGAATTTATAATAATGATGGAAAAGGTGGCTTCACAAAAAGTAGTGAATTGCAAAATATTTATACAAGTGGTAAAGCCATAGCTATTGAGGATTTTGATAAAGATGGAAATTTTGATGTTTTCGTTGGAGGAAGAGTAGTACCTGGACATTATGGATTAATCCCCAAAAGTTATCTTTTTCATAACCACAATGGGCATTTAACTGATATTACCAATACCATTCCATCAATTAATAAAGTTGGTATGGTAACCGATGCTACGTGGAGTGATGTTGATGGAAATGGCTGGAAAGATTTAGTTATTGTAGGAGAATGGATGCCATTAACTATATATAAAAACTTTAATGGAATACTTGACAGTATACCACAAATAACATCCAATTCATTTGGTTGGTGGAATGTTATAGAAAAAATTGACATTGATGGTGATGGCGATATGGACCTTATAGGGGGCAATTCAGGTTACAACATTAAATACAAAGGAAATGACCAATTCCCAGTTACTATGCTGGTAAATGATTTTGATAATAACGGAAGTACAGATTGTATCATTAGTGCATATCAAGATGGTGTTAGTTATCCTATTGCTATGCGTGATAATTTAATTGATCAAATGCCTAGCCTAAAAAAGAAACTATTACGTTATAAAGATTATTCAAGTGAAAAAATTAGTGATTTATTTACACCCAACCAGATTAATAACTCGATAAGCTATAAAGCAAATAATATTGCAAATACTTTATTTATTAATGATGGTTCCGGAAATTTTTCTCAAAAAAACCTTCCTGTAAAAGCACAAATATTTCAAGTTAATGCGATTATCTGCAACGATTTTGATAAAGATGGAACAGTAGATTTATTGCTTTCGGGCAATGATTTTTCAACCGAAATTGAAACAGGAAGAAAAGATGCAGGGATTGGCTTATTTTTATCAGGACAAGGAAACAATAAATTTAAATCATTACCTGTATTAGAAAGTGGATTTTATACTCCTGGCGATGTAAAGTGCATGAAAAAAATAATAATAAATAATAAACCTTGTATAATCATTGGTAAAAACCAAGGTGCTATTCAAATAATTGGATTGAATGAGTAGTTTTATTTTATAAAAGATATCTTTATAATATAACTTTAAATTAATTTATGATATTAGTAACAGGAGGCACTGGACTTATTGGGTCACGATTATTATATGACCTAGCTAAAAACGGTAAAATGGTTCGTGCATTAAAACGTTCAACTTCTTCATTATCACTTTTTGAGAATTGGATTAAAAATGAACCAGCGTTAGCAAATAATATTGAATGGATAGATGGCGACCTACTTGATTTATTTAGTCTTGAAAATTCATTGGAAGGTGTAACTATAATTTATCATTGCGCGGCAACAATTTCATTTGATCCGTTACTTGCAAAAAAGATGGAACAGATAAATATTGAAGGTACTGCTAATCTCGTAAATTTATGTCTAAGTAAATTTGATTTTCAATTCTTTTGTCATGTAAGTTCTGTTTCATCACTTGGAAGAGCAATTAATGGCGCAATAATCGATGAACATAGTGATTGGATACCAGGATCACACAATTCAAATTATGGTATTAGTAAATATGGTGCTGAACGAGAAGTTTGGAGAGGGATTGCAGAAGGTTTAAAGGCGGTAATTGTAAATCCTAGTATAGTACTTGGCCCAGGCGATTGGTCGAAAGGAAGCTCAGAATTATTTTTGCGAATTGAAAAAGGATTTCCGTTTTTTACGGATGGTGAAAGTGGTTTTGTTGATGTACGTGATGTTACTTCTGCAATGTTATTTTTAGTAGAAAAAAGAATGAATGGTGAACGATACATTTTAAATAGTGAAAATCTTAGTTTCAGAAAACTTTTTGAGCAGATTTCTATAGAATTAAAAGTCAAACCACCTTATATACATATAAAGCCTTGGATAAGTTCTATAGTTTGGCGTATTGAAAAATTAAGATCACTAATAATTAGAAAAACACCTTTTATAACTAAAGAAACGGCTCATTCAGGTCACCAAGTATTTCGTTATAATTCAGATAAAATTAAATCGCTTGGATTTAATTTTCGCCCTTTAAATGAAACAATAAAATTTACTTGTCAAATATTAATGAATTTATAATTTACTTTCTCGAAGCTATTTCTTGATGCTCTTTACTAAATCTAATAAAAAAATTCAGCCATATTGCCCGACTAGTTCTAAATGTATACGGAGCTAATATTGCTAATACAATTGTAAGTATTATTAAAAATGGTATTGGGCTAAATTTAGGAACATGAAAAAAATAAAGTAAAAAAACCCCTACCCCTATTGCGATTGTAAACGCATAACTAACATACATTGCACCGTAAAAATATCCCGGTTCAGGACAAAAATTCAAATCACACTTCAGGCAATGAGTATACATTTCTGTAGTATGTTTTAAATGATATGGATTCATATCGGGGTACAAATCACCTTCCATACATCGAGGGCATTTATGAGTGAGGCTGCTTTTAAAAATGTGGATAAAGGACATAATTTTTTTTGTAAATTTACCTTTATTAACATGACTAATTTAAATTGTAGGTGTAAATTAAATTTGCTTTAAAAATGTCATTAAATTATTGCAATTTTGATCAAAATTATTTTTTTGCCTTCAAATCCACATGAATAAAAAACAGCTACAATACTTTCTTTGGATTACAGTATCATTATTCATTTATAGCCTAATTAAGCGCATCCCTGATGTCGATGATGCATGGGTTGGCGAACTAGCTTACTTTCAGGCAAAGCTGGGATTCGCGAGATCTGAGCTTATGCGTGGATTAACTATGTTAGAAATACGTCACATTTGTCATCATAAATTTCTTACTATTCAAGGTGGGTGGTTTGTAAACCTTTTTGGATGGTCTCTTTACTCTCTAAAATCAGTTAGTTTATTTTATTTATTTATTTTCGTCACAAGTTTTATTTATTACGCTAAATCTAAATCATTATCTAATGATTTCATCATCCTTTTCTTTTCATTATTTCTAGCAAACGCTTTAGTTTTCGAATTTTCCTTTATCTATCGCCCAGAAATTCCAGTTATGACTTTAGGGTTTTTATCATTTATTTTTTTAGAGAGATCACTTGAACAATTAAATCAAAAAACAATTTGTATTATCCTCTCAGGACTTTTCGCTGGACTATCAGTAGCTACTCATTTAAATGGCCTTGTATTTCCAGTTGCTGGTTTTATAATATTAATGACTCAAAAAAAATATTGGCCAGCATTTTTATTTGGAATTTTTACACTACCAACCATTGCAATTTATTTTTACGATTTCCATTCATTAGCTGATTTTAAATTTTGGTCCTACCAAATGAATAATATTCCTTCTCTAGAAGGAGTTTCGAACAGACCTCTTGCTATGAAAATCCTTTACAATTTGCTTTCCGAACATATGCGATTTTTTCATAGTCCTATCGAACAAAGTTTAACTTTACTTATGCTTTTTGTATTTGCATTATCATCCAATTTTTTGAAGAAATATAAATTACTTTTAAGGTATTCGTTTATACTCGTTATTACAATTGCATTATTTTCTATTCACAAAACTTCCAAGTATTCAATAATTTATTTTCCGTATTTAATGCTGCTTGTGGCCTATGGAATTCATTTTATCTATGACAATAGAAACAAAATTCGAATTTTTAAAAAACATGTTGGCCATAAATTAGCTGCTGGAATCTGCACAGTTCTACTATTATTTTATTTTTCTGCTAATAGTTTTTTTAATATTCGCCTCTGTCTTACTAAGTTTTCACCAAAACAAAATAGCGATCTTGCTGCGCGGTATATCCCAGAAAAAAATAGTGGTTTAAGAATAATTGCACCAATGACTTTTATCTTTAATGAAATTGATAGTTTTAAATCAATACAGGGTGAGATGTATTATACAGAAATGCAAAAATCAGATTCATCTTTATATAGAGGGGGATTCCTAGACGCCACAAAAAAATTTAATATTGATTATATAATTCTTTCTGAAGCTCATATTAAATTATTAGGAATAAACGATTGTTCACCAGAAATACTTTCTAAACATGGATTTGAGCAGCTTTTACATACTGATGAAATGGTGATTTTAAAACGAAAAAACAATTCGTACCTACATTAAGAAAAAAGGTAAATAATTAATTGCTATTTGAATACACCCAGGCATCTTGCTGGATCTCCACTTTAATTTGAGCCAACTCTTTAATAGTTGTAGCTGAATTATGACTTGAAAAAAGACTTACCATATGCAAACCTTGATCATTCGTTCCTATTATAACAGCATCGAATCCTCTTTCAAAAGCATCATGTTGAAATTTTACTGCATTATCATAAATCTTAAAACATCCACCAATAACATAAAAATTCTCTTTTATTGTCTTTTGTTCTGATTCAGCTTTTGAAGTTGTAACTACTTTCGTTGAAATAGGAACCACATTCTCAATTGCATCGGCTATTTCCTGAGATGAATTAATTACTTCCGAGCTAACATTTTCAGATACACTAGCCAATAAAGAATTAGAATCAACTTTTGAAACTTGAGAATTTATTTCTGTTGTTGTTGGTAGTGCATCAGATTTTGATTCCGCTATAGCTGGGACTTCAGAAATATTTGAAATTGATTTGTTTTCCGCTTTAGTAGTATTTACCGTTGAATAACCAAAAGGAATAATAGAACCCAAGTTTGAATTCATATTTTGAATAAAACCAGGACTAAAAGCCAAGAAAACCAGAATTGCTGCGGCAGGAATTAATTCCAACAATCTCCATAATGATTGCTTATTGCCTTCTTTTGATTTTTTGGGTGATTTAATCGACCTTAAAACACCAACTGGTTCATCTCGACGAATTGCCGGTGAATGAATAGTAGATAAGCCATAGCTTTCTGTTAAATAGTTTACAGTTGAATCAGGCTCAAATTGAATATGTTGCTCTAAATCAAAAGAAATTAACCCAATATTTTCAATCCTAAAATCACCCCCTGAGTTAAGTGAAGAAAAAACATCTTCCACATAACTATTTATATTTTGAAGCGCTTCGGAAAATGGTATATCTAATTCATTACTAATATAATGTGCTAATAAACCATCATTACTCTTTAAACTTGCATTAAAAGCAATTCGCTTAGTAGGAGGCGAAAAAGTATGTTGTGCGGGATTCAAAAAGGAGCTGCGCGTATTTGCAACAAACCCTCCGAGACCCGGAATGACCACACAATCAGTGGTATAAAGAAGTTCGCTTATGTATTTATCTATTCGCAATGCTTTCGTATGAAGGTGCTAAGATAGTTGATCGAATCAATAAGACAAAGCAGATTTTGGTAGTTCTTACCGAATCCTATACCAACATCAATTTTGCACGGGTGAGATCTTCTGGTGTATCAATAGCAATGGTTTCAAAATCAGTAACTTTTGTCCTAATAGAAAAGCCATTTTCAATCCATCTCAATTGTTCTAAAGATTCCGCTATTTCCAATTTCCCTAGTGGAAGCAATGTTAACTTTGATAATACATCAGTGCGATACCCGTAAATACCAATATGTTTATAATAAGTATGATGGGCTAACCATTTATCAATATCAATACCCTTAAAATAAGGTAAAGGTTGGCGAGAAAAATAAATTGCATCCCCATTCTGCCTAATCACAACTTTAGGACTATTAGGATTTATCAATTCAGAAGTTTCAGAAATTAATTTAATTAAGGTCGCTATTTCAACGCCATCTTCATTTAAACAATCGGTAATTAAATCTATTTGGCCTGGCTTAATAAAAGGCTCATCACCTTGAATGTTTACAACTCCACCCCAATCACCTCCTAATTTATTTAAAACTTCAGCACAACGATCCGTTCCACTTGGATGGCTGGAAGATGTCATTATCACTTCTGCGCCAAATCCTCGAACGTGTTCAGCAATCCGATCATCATCCGTTGCAACTACAACAGAATCTAATCCTTTAGCCAATGTAGCTTGAATATACACTCGTTGTATCATACTCATATTGCCGATCATTGCCAACGGCTTTCCAGGAAACCGAGAAGATGCAAATCGAGCAGGAATTATTCCTAAAATTTTCATGGATTATTTGAATTTTTCTCCTCTAAACAATTGAACATATCCACGTATTACCCGAGGCTTAATGCCATCCAAATAAATTTCATTTAAAACACAAATAAAGAAATATGCGCTTTCAGGAAGATTTTCACCAATATTTTTTCGCTTTCCATTCCATCCAATATTGGGATCATTTGTTTCGAAAACTAATGCACCCCAACGATTGTAAATTTTCATATCCACATCTCTAACATCTCTGTAATTTGGAAAAGGATGAAACAAATCATTCTTCCCATCATCGTCAGGAGTAAATACATTGGGAAGTTCATAATAAGGACAACCATCTACACATAATGCATTTGATGGCATGCTAATATTTCCAGCCGAATCAGTTGCCGTCATATAATAGCATCCCGAAATAGAAACGGGGTTAGTATAAATATAAAGGTTTGTTCCAAAAGGTATAGTTGCAACTAGTTCGTAAAAAGTTGTTCCTGCATTTGAATGATATAATTGATAAGTAGCAACATCATTTACACAACTATCTGGTAATTTCCATAAAAGAGAATCCGTAAGACCAATACAATTTGGATACTGTGTAAGTATTAATGCACATGGAGGCTCGTTATCAATAGGAGTTGAACATTTTATTTCTGAGCGATTGATAATTGGATTTACTAATGTTGTATCATTATAAAAACCCAAACTTTTTACGTAGTAGCAATACTGTGTACCGTTAATAAGCGAATCGTCAATATAATTTACAGAACCACTAACATCAATTGAATCAAAAATTCCTCCATTTGTTTGTCGGTAAATAATATACTGCGAGTTTGTCCATGGAACATTTACAGCGAAGCTCAATTTATTTTTTTCATCTCCTGGAGAAACAGATAAATAAATTGAATAGGCAACTTGAGAAATTCCGATTTGAAAAATATTTCCTGGTGTATCATTCCAGAATTGAACTCTATATCGATATTGATTATCTGCTGTATTTAAACCCGAATCTATAAATGTTGTATCATCCAAATTCACAAAGATTTGAACATCTGCAAAGTTTCCATTTCCTGTAGCTCGTTGCATAACATATCGAAATGGACCAGGTGTTTGCGTGAAATCAAGTTCATTAGGTTTTGACCATGCAACATTAATAATTCCCGTGGAAGTGCTTGTTGTAGCAACATCAACATTTGTTACCACTGGTAAATCACGTTTTAATAATCCACAAAACTCTACAGAAGCATAACTTTCGGCACCATCAGGATAAAATGCTGATACCATATAACAATAATTAACTGCAGGTGACAATCCTTGACCATTATTATTATCAATAAAAGTTGTATCTAACAATCCATTTACATTTCCAATAAAAACATATCCCGTATAAGTAGGCACGCCAGTTTCACAATGAGAAGGAGTATATCCATAAGTAGTTACTCTTCGATAAATATTATATCCAATTGCTTCGGAGCAAGAACTTTTTTCCCATTTTAAAACTAAACTATTTCCTTGAGGATTAACTGTTGGATTTTTTGGTGAAGGACCTACAACAGTAATATAAACTTGTTCAAGATCTGCAAGAGAAATTGTAGCATTATTATCTTTTGCTTTAAATACAACTGCATAGGGGCTTTTTCTAACATGAGCACAATTTGTGTTCCAATCAAAATTCCCAGTTACTGTTCCAGAAGTAGGAACTGAATTAAATGTAGCTGGATTTGTACTCAATGAAAATGGTCCGCCGGAAGCCGTTAAAGTAATAAGCTCACCATTTGGATCTGATGCAGAAATCAAAAGATTTAAACTAGTCCCTGCTTCAACGCAAGTATCCAATACATTTGAAATAACTGGAGGCTCATTAACTGGAGGATAAATTGTTATTTGCATATCCCTCGTTACGTAACCTATATTGATATAACCCACATTCGGAATTTTTCTCCATTCACGAATCAGCATTGCAACATTGTATTCACCAATAACCATTGGAGTATCCCAAATCAAATCTCCAGTTGTTGGATTTAATGTAAAGGAGCTACTTGCAGGTGGATAAAAATAATTGGGAATTGGTAATCCATTAAGTCCTTTACAATTTACTAATTCATACGACAAACTATCTCCATCAGGATCGTAGGCATCAGGATTATGAATAAACAATTGACCTACTGCACCATCATCAATTGGAGGTTGCAACAATTGCGGAGAATTATTTTGGTTTGTATAAGGAGAGATAGTAATTCTTGTTTCAACATAAAAAGGAACGTTAACTGAACCTGGAATATTAAACACACCACCATTTCTATTTAAATCCAAAAAATACATAGCATATGTTCCGTTACCAGGATAAGTATGAATTCCTTTGTACTCGTTGCGTTGAATGTCTGGCCCTACGTTAAAAATTGTGGTGTCACGATCAAGCGTATCACGATCACCATCACCCCACCAAAATTCAAGTTTAGGTCGGTCAGCTTGGCTACTTGATTTAGTATAAGTAACAATTTTAGCTTCATAAAGATTAACACCAATTTTACGATATGTAATTTCTCCTGCACGATTATGTGTTGCGAATAAATTTGCTGAAGCAAGTAAAAAAAATAATGCAGTAAAAAGAATTCGATTATTAAAAAAAAGATTAATCATAAATAGCCTTTATTTTAGAATTAATAAGAAATTTCCTGTTGCTCAATCATCTCAGGAACTTAACGATACTCGTATTGTTGAGTTCTAAGCTGAGGTTCAAATCCAGCTTCACGAATTGCCTCCTGAATTCCATTTGAGGTAAATCGATGGGGAGCTCCAGCTGCTGAAACGACATTTTCTTCTATCATAATAGAACCAAAGTCATTTGCACCTGCATGTAAACAAACTTGAGCGACATCTTTACCAACAGTTAACCAAGATGCCTGAATATTAATAACATTTGGCAACATAATTCTACTCAAAGCAATCATTCGAATATATTCATCACCTGTAACTTCATTTCGTATCCCTTTTACTCTTCTCAACAACGTTCCTTCATCCTGAAATGGCCAAGGTATAAATGCAAGAAATCCTTTAGCATGTTCTGGTTTTTCTGATTGCACTTCGCGCAATGCTACTAAATGTTCGAAACGCTCATCTAATGTCTCAATATGTCCAAACATCATTGTTGCAGAAGTAGTAATATCTAATTGATGAGCTGCACGCATTACATCAAGCCATTCGCGTCCGCTACATTTTCCTTTCGAAATCATTCGGCGAACACGATCATTTAAAATTTCAGCTCCCGCACCTGGCAGTGAATCTAAACCAGAAGCTTTAAGTGCGGATAAAACTTCCTTATGTGATTTGCCTTCCAACTTTGCAATGTGTGCTACTTCAGGAGGTCCGAGTGAATGTAGTTTTAGTTTTGGATATAATCGCTTTAACTCACTAAAAAGGTTGGTGTAATAACTTAAACCTAAATCAGGATGATGTCCTCCTTGTAAAAGTAATTGTTCACCGCCCAACCGAAATGTTTCTTCAATTTTTTCTTTGTATTGGTCAATCGTAGTGATATACGATTCTGCATGACCAGGGATTCTATAAAAATTGCAAAACTTACAATTTGCGATACAAACATTAGTTGTATTCACATTTCTATCGATAATCCAAGTAACTTTTCCATCGGGTTTCTGTTTTTTTCGAAGCTCATTGCCTACAAACATAAGCTCACTTGTTGGCACCTGTTCAAATAAAAACTTCCCTTCTTCTGCAGAGAGAAAATCAAAATCTAAAGCCCTTTTTAATAATAAATCACTGTTCATCATATAACAAATAATAGATATTCAATACAACCAAAAGAAGGCTTACAAAGTTTATCTTCAATAATAGATTTGAAGAAGATCGTATGTTTACCTAATTTCAGCCGCTCAAAGTTAAAGTTTATCATGCACATCACCATAAAACGCTTGTCAGCATCGCGTAAAGAAGATCATCTGATTATTCTAGCTGAAAAAGATCAACAAATTCCAAACAACCTCTTTAGTAAAGAAGAACAAGCCTTTATTAAACAAGAACGCAAAGCCGAACGAAAACTTGTGGTTGTTAATCAATATCGACGAATGGTTTTTATTCAAATGCTTGACTCTGAAAAACCTAAGCCTCAGTCACTTGAAAATGCTCGTAAAGCAGGATCATCAATAACTGCTAGAATTCAATCTTTAAAAGCAGCGAATGTGACGATTAGTAGTCAACTTTCGGGGGATATTACGCTTGCTTTCGCGGAAGGAATAGCACTTACAAATTATCAGTTTTTAAAATATAAGTCAACAGCGAAAAAGGAAGAAAATCCATTACAAAATATTAGTATTCAATCAACTGTGGTTAAAGATAGGGAAATTGAATTACTTCAAATAATGGTTGATTCCGTTTATCAAACTCGAGATCTCGTTAATGAACCTCTTTCTTTTCTGACTGCTACTGAACTTGGAAAGCAATTTACTAGAATGGGTAAAGAGGCAGGTTTTAAGGTTCAAGTACTCAACAAAGTAGCCATAAAAAAACTTAAAATGGGCGGACTACTTGCTGTTAATTTAGGAAGTATTGACCCTCCCACTTTTACAATAATGGAGTGGAAACCCAAAAATGCCGTTAATAAACAACCGATAGTTTTAGTAGGAAAAGGGGTCGTTTATGATACAGGAGGAATGAGTCTTAAGCCTACTCCTAACTCCATGGATTATATGAAATGTGATATGGCTGGTGGAGCAGCTGTTGGAGGTGCAATGTACGCTGTTGCTAAATCTAAACTTCCAGTTTATGTAATTGGATTAGTTCCAGCAACCGACAATAGAGTAGACGGTAATGCATATGTACCTGGTGATGTTATAACGATGATGAGCGGCAAAACTGTCGAAGTTTTAAATACGGATGCCGAAGGAAGATTAATTTTAGCAGATGCTTTGCATTATGCGAAGCGCTATAAACCAGAATTAGTAATGGACTTTGCAACATTAACGGGTGCTGCTTCTGCCGCTGTTGGCCACTATGGAATTGTAGCTATGGGTAAAGTAGACGAAAAAGTAAATAAAGAATTGAAAGATGCTGGCAATATGGTTTACGAACGTTTAGCAGAATTTCCATTTTGGGAAGAATATGATGAGCTACTAAAATCAGATATTGCTGACCTAAAAAATATTGGAGGTCCAACTGCTGGAGCTATTACTGCTGGCAGATTCTTACTTCAATTTACTGATTATCCTTATATGCATTTTGATATTGCTGGACCAGGTTTCAATAAAGGAACGGATAGCTATCGAGGAAAAAACGGAACAGGAGTGGGCGTAAGATTCATTTTTGAATACCTGAAAAAGAAAATAAAATAATTTACAATATTAACTTCATACAATTAGACAATAAAAATAATGAGTAAAGAATTTGAAGGGGAGATCAGAATCGGGATATCGATTGGTGAGGTAAATGGGGTTGGCCCAGAGGTAATTTTGAAAACATTTGCTGATACAAGAATTTTACAAACATGCACTCCAGTTATTTATGGATCTGCAAAAACATTGTCTTTTCATCGCAAAGCGTTAAATATTCCTGAGTTTAATTATAACACTATTCGTTCTATTAAAGATATCATTCCGCATAAAGTGAATTTATTGAATTGCTGGGATGAAGAAATTAAAATAGAAATTGGAGTTGCATCTAAGCATACAGGTATTTACGCATTTAAAGCACTTGAAGCTGCTACAGCAGACCTAGCAGGTGGTAATATACATGCATTAGTTACCGCTCCTATCGACAAACATACTATCCAACCTGACAATCCAAACTTTACAGGACATACCGAATATCTTGCTAAAGCATTTAACACAAATGATTACTTAATGTTTCTGGTGTCAGGTGACTTACGCGTTGCATTAGTAACTGGTCATGTTCCTGTTTCGAAAGTTGCTGCATTAATTTCAAAAGAAAGTATTCTTGCGAAGTTAAAAGTTATGCACTCTTCATTGAAACGCGACTTTGGAATTCGAAAACCAAAAATTGCTGTATTAGGATTGAATCCACACGCTGGAGACCATGGCGTAATTGGCAATGAAGACATGGAAATAATTATTCCAGCAGTTAAAGATGCTAATAGTGCTGGGATTTTGGCTTATGGCCCCTACTCCGCTGATGGCATCTTTGGTGCTGGTGGATATAGAAAATTTGATGCTATATTAGCAATGTATCATGATCAAGGACTTATTCCTTTTAAAACATTAGCATTCGAAACTGGAGTGAATTTTACTGCTGGTCTTCCATTTATAAGAACATCACCCGATCACGGAACTGCTTATGATATAGCAGGGAAAGGAATTGCAAATGAAAACTCCTTCCGCGAAGCCGTTTATCTGGCGGTCGATGTTTTTAAACGCAGATTAGAATTCGATGGTATTACAGCAAACCCACTTGCCTTTAGTAAATTGGGATCAGATCGATAATTCGGTTAAACTTAAAGTAAAATATCTCCTTTTATAAAATGACTCTAATAAAAAAGAGTAAAAGGATTAAATTAAAATGAAAATGAAATTTCAAAAGCTACTTATTATTGTTTTATTAATTGGGAACTTTAAAGAAGTAAAATCTCAAAACCAATGGCAACCAGATTCTACTGCTTATAATTATTTATCAAGAGGTAATAATTTAGAGCAATATAAGTCATCTGGCTTAACAACAATAAGTAAAGATTTAACAATTCATAATTCCAATAGTTCAAGTATAAAATGGGATATTCCAGCTAATTCAGGTAATGTTGTTTTGACTTTACTTACTGGAGATATCGACCTTCGTAACACAGTATTGTATTCTGTTTGCAGAAGAAATAATATACCCAACACTATTACAATAAATGTAAATACTATAAACAATACTAGTTTTATTATTGGCCCAACTACAAAGGCAAATACTAATAATTTTGCACTTCCTGAAACTGAATGGCATCAACTCGGAAGCTATGTTTCCAGTCAGCCAAAAAACAATGCAAATCCACTAGATCTTGAACATGTTAAAAGTATCACTTTTGAAGCACCAAATGCAAATGTGAATGTTAGTTTATGGATTGATGAAATTAAAACAATTAAACCTACTGGTCCAGCTTGTATAATACATTTTAACAGATTTCGTAGTAATGCCGACTCTCTATTAGTTCCCTACTTATTACAAAAAAATATTAAAGCGAATATTGATTTTGTTTTTGCCTTTGCAAAATCAAAACTTACTGAAACAAAATCGGGCCTTACGTATTCTTATGTTGGATTAAATAGAATTGATACGTTAGTACATCAACATGGATGGAGTTGTACTAGTCATGGATCATTTTATGATAATTTACCCTATTTAAGTGCGACAGATCAGTACAAGCTGTGTGCGCTTGATTCCTTTACAAATCATGGTTTCTATGCTAAATGGTGCTTTAGTATTCCTGTAGATGATTGTACCAATGATATTTTTAAAAAAATTAAAGATTGGAATTTTTATAAATCAATTAGGAAACAAGATCAAGGTTATAATGAACTTCCAATCAACAATCCATTCTATCTAAAATTTTTCCGACCAACATCAGCAAGTGCGGGATCAAATGTAGGTGGTATCCCTCTTACTCCAACCCAGATGAAATCGTTTGTTGACAAAATTCAAATAAATAAGGGATTATTAGTACTTGATTTTGGATCTATTTTAACCGACTCATCAAATCTATTTAAAGAATCAGAACTTACAATGTTAAGTGATGCTCTCGAATTAATTAATTATGCTGACTCGTTAAATATTCCTTTCATCACTTTCGAAGATTTATTTAAGCCTGATTCAAATTATATTCAGTTAGTAAAAGCAAGTGATGATTATTTTTCGTTAACAGATTTGAATAATAGATTATTAGACATTCAAGAAAACGATGTTACGCCAACAGGTAGTAGTTCAGTAATAAATATTATTCAAGCTCCATTCTATGGTACTGCTTCAGTTAGTGGTGGACAGATTAGTTACACACCACCTGTTACTTGTTTTACGCTCGACACACTCTTTTATACCCTGTCAGATGGAATTTCCATTGATACTGCGAAAGTTTTTATTCAACGTATGAGTAGTAATATTAGTGCTACACAAACTGGATTTTGCAATCCTAATACTTACAATTTAAATGTAATTACAAATGGTGGAGGTTCTCCTTATTCTTACTTATGGCAAGATGGAGATCTAAATCAAGTAAGAAGTGTAAATGGTGCCGATACATTATTTGTTACTATCACTGATGCAATTGGATGCCAAATCACAGATTCAATTACATTACCGAACTATTCAAGCCCAGACCCAGTTGCGTTGGATTCGATTCAATGCGGACCAGGAATACCCTTATGTAATGTAATTTCAAGTGGAACAAATTTATGATATGACGCATTATCGGGTGGAAATTTATTACAAACAGGTGGCAATACATACACTAGTGTTATAAATAATTCTACTACTTTTTATGTAGCGGCTGACTATGGTTCCTGTGTTAGCAATAGAATTCCTGTAAATGCTACTTTCAAAAAGCCTTCTGTACAAATTACAAGTCAGGATAGTTTGATATGTCCTGGAAAATTTGTGCGACTAGATGCAATTGTTGATATTGAGCTATCTTATAAGTGGCTTAGAAATGGAGTCTCCATAGCAACAGGTTCTACATCTAACTTTTATTATGCAAGAAAAACTGGAAACTATTCATTAAAGGTTACTAGAAATTCTGATGGATGTGTCGACACTTCCAATTCACTTTTAATAAGTGTAATAGATACCCCCGCTATAAGCACTACAAGTAATCTTGTTTTTTGTATTGGGGATAGTATATCTTTAAATATGCCTTCCATAATTAATGGAACCTATTCTTGGTATCAAAATAATTTACCAATTCTTAACCAAACTACTTCTCAGCTCTTTGTTTATTCTGCTAACAGTTATTATGGAATTATTAATTATCCACAGGGATGTGCATTAACAACTGATACGGTAACAACAATCACAAATTGTACTGTTGGTACAATTGAAAATAAAAATGACTTATTAAATTTTTCAATTTTGCCAAATCCATCAAGCGGATACACCTTACTTACTATTGAAAATGAAAAGCCCCAACATATTAAAATACAAATTTCAAATTCAGTTGGGTCAATTATTAAAACTATAATTGATGAAAAGACACAAAAAGGTATATTTAAATACGATTTAGGAACAAATTTAATTTCTGGTATTTATTACTGTAATATCATTACCGAAAATAAATCATATATAAAAAAGTTTATAATTAATAGATAATAATTATTGAAAAAATAAAGAGGGTCTCGAAGTTATACTACCTCAGAGACCCTCTTATTATTTATATTAATCAATTTTATCGCATCAAATACATTTTACCCCATCCCTTTTTAAAATATTGGCTTATGCCAACATCACGATTTTCAATGCTATTACCATCAATTTTAGTAACAACGTGATACAAGTAAACTCCATTTGCCAATTGGTCACCGAATTCATCTTTTCCATTCCATGCATAATCGGTAATGTTCCTTCCAATATGCAATGGTCCTAATTCATCTTTTGTAATCTCACGAACAATTTTTCCTGTAACAGTCATAATCTGAATTTTAAATTCACTAGGTATTTCAGATCCGGTAAGTACAAATACGAATTTAGTAGACGTTGAAAATGGATTCGGGTAATTAATAACTTCTGTAATTGTGCTTCTATTCACTACTTCAAATTCAATTCTATAATCATTCTGACCAGAAAGATTTCCTGATTTATCCGTGGCTTGTGCACGTAAAGTATAAACTCCATCTTCTAATAATGCAGGATTGTATTCGATTTTAAAACTATTCTTCGGTAGCGTTGCTGGAATCCACTTTAATTTTGAATTATCGGTACTAATGCCAGAGGCAGATTCGAATTTCAAAGATTTTACAACATTTGAAGGAGTTGTTAAGGTTATTCGAAAATCAGCAGTATCATTTAACACGATGTATTTATTTTCATCCATTAATTGAATATGAATATTGGGATGACTAGAAACAATATCGCCGTTTAAAATATGGTTTCCATCAAACGTAACATCTAACAATGGATTAGTGATATCCTTTGAAACTTTAAAATAAAGATTTGCGAGATTATTAAAATGATATTGTTCAGGTTGATCTTGGTGAGGATTTGCTTCAATCCATAAATTATTTAATCCAGCATAACCTGTTGAATTAAATTGCAAATGAGTCATTATAGTATCGCCAGGAGGTAAGTCACGATTAAGTCTTACAGATCCTAATATATGTTTAATATTATTTGCATCATAAAGAAAATAATCAACTAACAAGGTATCCATTTTAACGCTACTAATATTTTCGAAAGCCATATCCAATTTAATTAAATCACCTTCCTGAATACTATCTTTAAAGAAAGAATAATAACGTGTATTTAATGCTCCTTCTGGAACAGGTTCATAATACACTTGCCAACGATTTATTTGCGGTGGAGTACGATTAACTTCATCCTCTACATATGCTTTAATTTTAAAATTTGGATATAGTTTTGCATCAATTCCTGTTAAATCAATGTCGGCAGTAGTAAAAATATTATCTACTAAAATGACTTCTTGATTAGAAGGTGTAATTCCTATGATTTGTAAAGCTATACTATCAGGGGAACCACTTGTTTCCAAATTACGGTAATTCCAATGGAAAGTAGTCCATTTATTTGCTGGCCCAACTAATGAAGATTCTATAAATCCCTTGTCCCAATTTCGTGATAATGTGTAATGAATATTTAAAATTGAATCGGGATAATGACCTTGTTGAAATATTGTTTGCGAAGGACTACCTTTCCTCGAGAGCATCATAAACTTATCAGAAATTGTAAGATTAGAAAATGATGGAGCTCCAAGTTGAGCATAAGCTGACTTAACAGTATTTGGTAAATTTTGAAAGTCAAGATTAAATACATTCCATGATAATATGTAATCACCAACAGGAACCTTATTATTAATCATATCAACAAGACTAGCATTCTGAGTTGAATCGGCAGTATTGAATAAAAAGTATTTATCAGGTCTCCCTCGATTACATCCAAGTTCGGTTGCACAATTGTAATAATTATAATTACCAAAATATCGAATACATGAATCAGCAGTCCATGGATTTGTAAAGTCAATAGAATCCAAAACAGCAACAGCTAATTGTGGCAAATAATAACATCCACCATAATCCATATTAACGCCATTAATATCATAGGAAGGACGGTTCAAGGTGTGTGACATATCTAAAGCGTAGTTTGATAAAATAAAATCAAACACTCTTGCATTATCATTAAATACAACATTTGTAATAGTACTTTCCTTAAACTGATAATAATGCGACTGCGACCATCCTGTTGTATTTGGTTTATACAAAAAGGAACTGTTTTTCCACTGAAACCTATTAGAGATACTGGTGTCCGGATTTACAATAGAATCATTTCCAACTCTCCAGAAATAGGCAATATTAGAATCCAACACGTTTGGAACATTCCAACTAATGATTCCATATGAATTTAGTGTTGTACCAACTTGCAATTTAGGAGAATTAAAAAACGGTGTAGTATCAATTTCAAATCTATAATTCTTCGCTTTTGCGAACAAGTCGGCAGTAGTTGCTTTTAAAGTTACCGCACTTAATGGGATGATAGAATATATTTGAGGATATACAGGATTGATATCTGTAGAATTAATAATTAGTTGTGCACGTGCATTGTTATTGATGAAATTATCGATCTCATTCACTTCATCATAAACATCCACAGTTACAAGAAAATCATTTATTCCGGACCCATTTTTAAAATCAACAGGTAATCTAACACTAAAAGTATCTTGATAAGAAATGTATGGTACTTTAAAAATAGTATCCTTTTTTGTTACGTGATCAGGGAAAGTACGACTAACTAAAACATTCATTGATTGGTTAGTATTTTTACCAATATTCGCTATTGCGATTTTAACCGTAAAAGAATCTAGTTCGGTAGTAATATTTGCAGGTTCAAAAATAATATTTGAATTTTCAACAACATAGTCAGGCTTGCTAAATTCATTTAATACAATTGCTGGATCGCCATGAAGTGTCATATTCATGCAAACACCTCTCACATTAAAATCAGGACTGATTATTTGAGCAACTGTTGACTTCATACATTCGCCAATAGACGTACCATACTCTTCTTGAAATATTAGATGATGAAATTTTTCTGAATATTTATCAAGATACTCTATCACTCCAACATCTGGAACAGCAATGAAAGCGATTGCGCCTCGATCAGGAGCCAATACAAATCGTTCATTTAATTCGCGTCCTTGAGTATGTATATTTCCCACATAACAAGAATTGGCTAAAATAAGTGGATAACGGTCCTTGTTATGATAATTTTCTGGAATATCAGTAGCGATATCGAAAGATGACCCTGCAGCATGTCCGTAAAATGTCATCATTGAACAACCACTGTCAATTAATTGCTGCAAGTATTGACTTTGATTAATTTGAATTGGAGTAGATGAACTCTTTAAAAAAGTAAATACTTTTCCTCCAAATAATGTATCTTCAACAATGCTTTTATAGACATTTAAAAAACCTGATAAATAATTTTGCTCGTATATATCACTTCCACCGCCAAAGTGTAGCACGTTTTTCATCCATGTTTGGGGTGATGATTTTTGTTGAAGTTCAAAAGCTATAAGTTTATCTAAATATGCTGTAACCTCATTTTCGTCCCTAGCAGAAATCCTTCCTGTTGCCAATTCCTGCTTATATTCAGCAGTATTTAACTTTGCGGTAAACATTTGGTCAGAAGGCGGCTCACCAAAGGTTGGAACTAAATTTAATCCATTTCCATATCCGGCTCTAGCTTCTAATGAGGTAACCGACTTACCAAGCAACAATAAATATTTAGGAATTGTATCGAAATTATCAATCATATAATCGGCAAATTTTCTAATTGCTAAAGGGTTTTTATAAATACCCCATGCAAACTGATTATATAATTCCTCTACATCTGCCAATAAAACTTTATATCCTGACAAATTACGATAATTAGCGTATGCATTTGCACCATTCCATAATTTTTTATTTGATACAATAAAAAAATCTTTATTCAATCCAGCTGTTAAAAAATTTGTAAATCTTGCATTCACATTTGGATCAGAGCTATTATTTATAGATTCAATAATTGCATTTCCAGTTAAAGAAAATATTTGACTATCATCCAACAAGAAACAAGTTTGAGCTGCACCATTCGATTTAATTAAAGTTCGAATAGGTTGAGTGGAAACATTGAGTAGAATATTTTTTAGAGTATCTCCAGAAATTACATACATTTTGGGCGCTGCCAATGAAATATTTGTTAGCTCAAGATATGCTTTGGCAGCCGATGAATTAATAGAAAATGATTGAGGAAAACTTTCTGAAGCAAAATCAAAACCTCGTGGGTATGACAATTTAATATAAGCAATTTGCATGTAATTTAGGTTATTCACATCACCTAAGTCATTTAAGGGTGCCAAAGAAACATTGTAATTCCCATTTGTTGGAAAACCTACTGCTGAAAGCAAATGACGATTATATTGATATCCATAAATTATATTAGATAATAACACATCTGTTCCTCCTCGAACCTCATAAGGGTGTGAATTTACATTTGCTCCTATCAAAGTTATTTCCGTAGTTGGAGTAGGCCCTGTGTTTAAATATTTTTGAACCGAAAAGGAATACCCTAATGGTGAATTTTTATTTGCCCCTCCAGAATAATATCCTTCACCAAGAGTATATGGATTATCCGCAACTTTATTTCCATCACGAAAACCAATATTATAGTCGTCGAAATAATTTTTAATATCAGTATGTATTGCAAAAGGCTCAGGAGTGTATCCTGAATAATTTACATCTGACTCGACTGGCATTCTTCTGTTATTAGCAGAAAAAGGATTGTACGTTAAAAAATAGGATGCGGTATCATTAAATAAACTCGTATTAGTGTTTGGTTGACTAACAGGGTTATCATAAATTTCTGCATCTAATAATCCATCTGTACTCTTACCATAAAAATTAATATAATCGCCAGGATTAAAAACATTGTCGGCATTAGCATCTACAACTTGTATAAATTGCTCTTTAGCATTATTAAATATTTGATAGCGCTGTGGGTCAAACCATGTTGAAACGGGGACTCCCTTATTTAATAAATCATTATAAGTAATTTTATAAATCCCCTCTTTCCAAATTGCAATTCTGTAATATTGTTGTGTTGAATAGGGTTGTCCGTTTGCAAAAGGGATCCATTCATTATGATAAGGCTGTGCTTCTACTAATTGTGAGAAACAAAAAAAACAAGTGAGTAGTAAGTATAATTTACGCATGATAACTCTTTTAAAGAAATTTTAATTTACTTAGTTTTGAGTAGCTGATGATTTTTTTTGCTTATTAATATCGAATCGCAATGAAAATACATTTGAATACAATGAACTAGAACCACCACCAATGTTTGTTAATGCATAATCAATACTAAGATTATTTAATCTAATTCCAATTCCTAAATTTGGCTGAACTGTTGTAGAAGTAGATTGATCTATGTTTTTTACTTCTTGAATATTTTGTATTCCTGTACGTAAGAAAATAAAATCATCATAACCAAATTCTATTCCTAGTCGTGGATCAATACTAACAACATCCGTTTTAATAGGAACATTTCTTTTTCCATCAAAGGTAACATCAAGATCTAAGGAAGGTTGGAAGGTAATTTTTTTTGCGAGATTCGTTTTATAACTTGTTCCTAAAATTAAGCGTGGCAATGTAATTTCTAAACCATTTTCTGGAATTTCATTTCCTGTTTGATTAAAAACTTCTTCAATGCTGGATGTATTGTAAGTCCATGCATTAAAAGTTGAAGTGATATCTTTTCCTGTAGCAGCAAACTTCCATTTTTTATGATCATACTGCGCACCTAAGTCAATTCCAAATCCCCAGGCTTGTGCAAAATCCCCAGCTTTACGATGAATAATTTTTACATTACCTCCAACACGCAATCCTTCAATTTTCATTTTTTGTGCATACGAAAACAAAAATCCATAATCACTTGCAGAAAATGTTTTTAAACGATCATAATCAACATTACCATCCTTATCTAATAAATTAGTAGAATCAATAATATCATCAACCGCAAAACGAATCAACGAAAAACCAACTGTTCTTGTAGCATCAATAGGAGCCGCAATTGCTGCATAATCATACTTAGCAATTCCTGCAAAATATTCATTATGCATTGCAGCGATCTGAATATTAGATTTTACGAGTGCTAAACCAGCAGGATTCCAATAGCCAGCGGTAACATCATCAACCGACGACGATACTGCGCCACTCATTCCCAAGGCCTTGGCTCCTACTCCAATGGCAAGAAATTCATTACTGTATTTGGGTGCCTGTGCTTTAATTGTAAAATGCAGTACTGTAATGGAAATAAGTAGAAGTATTGATTGTTTTTTGTACATGATCAAGATTTGTTGATTCCTATCAACGATTTATGGAGGTAAAAAGTATAAGTCATTTGATAGTTTTATACTTTATTTTAAGGTGAAAGTTATAAATATTCAAAGTTAAATAACATTCAATCAATCTTTTGGTTTAAATAGTTAGAAAAATTTATTTTTTTACAACATTAATGCATAATCTTAAGATTTACCTTTGCACGATGCGTCACCTACCAAACTTCATTACACTACTCAATCTACTTTGCGGATGTTTGGCTGTAATTTCTATTTTAAATGGCGATACAAATCTTACAGGGATATTGATAATCAACGCTTTAATATTTGATTTTTTAGATGGATTCCTTGCTAGAATGCTAAATGCTTATTCCGAAATTGGCAAACAATTGGATTCATTAGCGGATATGGTATCCTTTGGATTTGTGCCTGGAATGATCATGTACAAATTATTTATTGACAATTACCCAGTTCTTCAACAAGGAGATTGGATGTTTAAAATCGGAAGCATTTTCATGTTTATTGTAACCCTATTCTCTGCTTTGAGATTATCCTTATTTAATATTGACCCTAGACAAGCCAGTTATTTTATAGGGGTCCCAACTCCAGCAATTACCTTATTGATCCTAGCATTTCCATTTATTGCATTGCATGATCAATTTGGCATAGCACCATTTCTTCTTCAACCACTTTCGTTGATGATAATAGCGGCGATATGTTCTTATTTATTAGTTGCAGAAATCCCATTAATTTCGTTAAAGATTAAATCGCTTAAATGGTCGGAAAGCAAAGCACAATTGTTGTTGATAATTGGTGCAATTGTTTTAGGTTTTACTTTAAGATTTGCTGCAAGTCCAGTAATAATTATTTATTATATTCTATTGTCACTCATTTATCCACCGAATAAAAAACAAGTAGTATGAAATTCAACGCGCACATTACAGTAATGCCACAAAAAGCTTTGTTAGATCCTCAAGGAAGAGCAGTTTCTGCAAGCATGAAAAATTTAAATCTTTCTGAAATTGAAAATGTAAGAATTGGTAAACATATCACACTTGAAGTGGATGCAAAAAGCAAAGACGATGCACAACAAAAAGTAGATCAAGCTTGCAAACAATTATTAGCAAATCCAATTATGGAAACGTATGAGTTTATGTTGGAGGAAGCTTAGAATTAAAAATTTCAACGATTATAGGCCGTTAAATAACGACATATAATCATTGAAATGGGTAACTATTAGATGTAAACACGCATTCGTAATTTTTAATTTATTTCCTGACCTCTATCTCCTATCTTTCTCCAAAGGAGAGAGATGACTGATTGTTGGTAGGGATAAAATTCTTCAAAAAAACCGGAACTAAGAAGTACAAGACTTCTTAGCAGACAGGATTAAAGGATTAGAAAATGATTTACATGATTTTTTTGTGAGAGCAATTAAATTCTTAATCTTTAATTTTAAAATTTATTTCCAATGGGGGGCATTAGCACACTGGCACATTAGCACCCATGAATTATAAAACTTCAGGGCACATTAGTCTTGGGGGGGCATTGGCACATCGGCACATTAGCACCCATGAAGTATAAAACTTCAGGGCACATTAGTCTTGGGGGGCATTGGCACATCGGCACAATTGCACCCATGAAGTATAAAACTTCAGGGCAAGCATTAGCACATTAGTCTTGGGGGGCATTGGCACATCGGCAAATTAGCACACTGGCAAATTGGCACATTAATTTATCTTAATTCAAAATTTTGACCTAAATACACTTTACGTACTTGTTCATCATCGGCAAGTTCTTGTGCGCTGCCTTCTTTTAAAATTTTTCCTTCGAAAAGTAAGTAAGCACGATCGGTAATTTTTAATGTTTCATGAACGTTGTGATCAGTGATAAGAATTCCAATATTTTTTTCTTTCAATTTAAAAACAATACTCTGAATATCTTCAACTGCAATAGGATCAACTCCTGCAAAAGGTTCATCTAACAAAATAAATTTTGGGTCAACAGCTAATGCGCGTGCAATTTCAGTTCGTCGTCTTTCACCACCTGATAATACATCGCCATTACTTTTACGAACACGTTCTAAACTAAATTCTTCAATCAATGTTTCTAAACGATCGCGTTGCGTTTCTTTATCAAGCTTTGTCATTTCCAAAACAGCTTTGATATTATCTTCAACACTTAACTTACGAAAAACAGATGCTTCTTGTGCTAGATAACCAATACCCATTTGAGCACGTTTGTACATAGGCTCATTTGTTATTTCTTTATCATCTAAAAATATTTTTCCTTCGTTTGGTTTCACTAAACCAACAGTCATATAAAAGGTTGTAGTTTTACCAGCACCATTAGGTCCAAGTAACCCAACTATTTCGCCTTGCTGAACGCGAATTGAAACATTATCAACAACAGTGCGACTTTTGTAACGCTTAACTAAATTTTCGGAACGTAGAATTTGCATGGTAAACAAAGATAATGAATGAAGAGGATATTTTTTAGAATGTTAACTGGAAGCTACCTCGAATACCAAAATTTGTAATGTCTTTATTTTCAAGATAGGATAATCTCCATAAGAAATCGACACGGAAAATTTTGAAGATGTTTTCAACGCCAACTCCAGCTTCTACGTATGGCTTTTTATTTAAAGAATTAAAGAGCCCTTGATTGTAGTTTAATGCAATGTTATCAGATTCCAACCTTCCATAGACGGCCTTAATTTGAGCAATTTCTCTCCACTTTAATTTTCGCAATAAGGGCACTTTATCGAAGAATAAACCATCAAAGTGATGAGTTGCATAACCACTCACATAATAATCACTTGCGAATTCGAAATAGTTCATCAAGTTAAATGCAGCAAAATCATAAAAGTAGGTTTCATTACCAGGATGCAATTCAAGTAAAGGGTAAGGGACTTTCCCCCATGTTTTACCAAGAGAAACTAACCAATAGGTATAGCCAAATGGATTCAACTTAATGCGATCATCAATTTTTACTGTTAATTTTTGATAGCTAAAATCACTGTCTAAAACGCCTTTTATACCTAATGTTAGATTAACTTGAACAATAGGATGATCACTTCCTAAACTAACGCGATTAATCTTTCCTGTTACAAATTTTTCGCGATAAGCAAATCTTGAAACCAAAGAAATTTCAGAGGTAGTGAGAGTTCCTTTTCTTGAAACAGTATCATTATTGTCAGGCAAATACGAAAAGTCGAGATCACCTAATGGTATAAAATGATTGTGCCCAAATATTAATTTATTCGATAATCCAGGAAACCATTCCATTTCATACCAAATTTTTTCCGACTCAATACTATTTAATTTTGTTGCAGGGCTTCTTCTAAAAAATGAAGACAATATATTATCATCCTGAAAAGCATTATCACTTTGTCCTAATTGCTGAATATCTTTTTTATAGGAAAGCCCAATAAATTGCCGTGGTTTATCATCAAGTTTGAACTTGATATTCCCTCCATATTTATAAAGCTCATCTTTTGTTCCGTACGCTAAGTATCCATCAGCTAAAACTTTAGTGCTTAAGTCGTCGCTCGTTCTTGCGCCAATTCGAAAACGGTTACCTTCAATTGGATTAAAACTATACAAAGTATAATACGGTCCTAACTCAATTTTACCAATATCTTTATAGCCAGTAAAGAAAATTGTAATTACATCAACATAGGTTTTAAATGCTGGTACTTTTTTGATCGTATCTACCAAATGATAAATCTCCTTTTCACGAACAGACAAACTATCGTGTCGATTTTCGCTCCAATAGCCTTCTTTTTGTTCCATGGCATCCTCTTTCACAATAATATTTTCCGTGCCTTTGAAATAAATATCATCTATCGGTTTATCTAAAGAAAAATTTCGATACGATGTTGTTTTTCTTCCAATAAATCCTAGTCCATCTTCTTTAGCAGCAAAATCAACAACAAACTGATCTTTACTTAACATCCAGTTCTTATCATTTACATATTGATATTCCTGAACAATGGCCATATCCTCCACCCAATTAATATTGGCATCACTAGCGACGCGCATATTAATTTTCTTTACTGCCCATGTTGTATCTGATGCCCAAAATTCACCTACGAAGGTTAATTCTTGTTTTCTGCGTGGTTTAAATTTTAATTTATAACACCATTGGTTACCAAGATAAGCGGAATCAACTAAATAATATCTATAATATACCAAACCTAAATCTGATATTGGACTAATAAATCCCTTTCCAAAAAGTTCAATAAAGTTGGTGTAGATATCAACGCGTTGATACATGTCGCCTAAAAATTGTGTTACAGAAGCATTTTCTAATCCTGAAATCTTACTTGCTTTAATAACTTCTTTTTTACTTTGAGGGCTCTTTCTAAAATACACATCCGACATCGACTCCGATATAAAAAACGGAAGGAAAGGTTTACTATTCGTTTCAGTACTATCAATATTATCCCAAATAAATTTAAAAGGTTTTAAAAGTTTCTTGTTTTTAAACTTCTCTGTAATATTAGTAAGATCGAATTCCAATTTATTATAAACTTCGTATTGATACGTATCTAATTTATTGGGATCATTATCTGGTTTATGTTTAATTATATTTCGTAGGATTATATTTGCAGGATTTTCCCCAGCATTAATTACTACCTCTTGCAACTCATACTTACTCGCTTTTAATACAATATTTATAATTTGCGTTTGCCCCTTCTTCACTCGCATTTTTACAGGCATATAACCAATAGTGGTGCAAATAATACTATCAGTTGGAGATGTAGAAACTAAAACAAATTTTCCATCCATGTCCGTATTGGTACCTGATATTGTTCCTTTATAAACGACTCCTGCAAAAGGAATAGGTTCGTTAGTAAGAACATCTGTTACCCTGCCTGTTATTCGTGTTTCTTGTGCGCTTGAGCTACCAAACAGCAGTAAAAACGCAACAAGTGCTATTGCATGCTTAAAATACTTAATCAAAGACATATTCACAAAAAGGGGAATATTAATATAATTTATTCTATACAATTTAATCATTTTGATAATTCTTCCCAATACTCTAATGCACGACGCGTATGAGGAATTACAATTGTTCCTCCCACAAGATTTGCTACTGCAAATATCTCAAATAATTCTTCAGTTGTTACCCCTTCTTCTTTACATTTTCCAAGATGATAACGAATACAGTCATCACAACGTAAAACCATTGAAGAAATCAATCCAAGCATCTCTTTTGTTTGAACACTTAAAGCACCCGGCTGATAAGTTGTTGTATCCAAAGCATAAAGACGCTTAATATTTAAATTACCGCCATCGAGGATTTTTTCATTCATCTTCGAACGATATTCATTGAATTCTTCTATCTGCGACATAACTATAAAATTAATTCTAATTTAAACTGATTTTTTTACCTTTTGACGTTGAACAATTGCAGAAACATAAATACTTATTTCATATAGTGCAAATAATGGAAATGCAACTAACATTTGGCTAGTTACATCTGGTGATGGCGTAATAACGGCAGCTATAATTAGATTTACAACCATTGCATGCTTACGGTATGTTCTCATGAACTGCGGAGTGATAACGCCAATTTTACTTAAGAAATATACAATCATTGGCAATTCAAACACTAACCCAGTAGATAATGACATCACCGTTACAATATTTATATACGAATCTAAAGAGATTGTATTGTGTACTTCGGCACTTACTTGATAATTACCAAGGAAATTAATCGACAAAGGGGTAATAATATAATACCCAAAAAGTAATCCTAAAATAAATAAAAGACTTGTAAAGAAAACCACCCCTCTTGATACGCCTAATTCACGAGAAGACAACGCTGGTTTAATGAATCGCCAAAGCTCCCAAATGAAATACGGAAATGCAAGAATAAATCCTGACATAAATGCAATCCACATATGAGTTGTAAATTGACCGCTTATATCTAAGTTAATAACAGAAAAATTAATTTGATCGAAACACATATCAACATTAAACCTTTGCGACAAACTGCACAAAATTTTATAGGTGATAAAGTCCTTGTTTTTAGGCGCTAAAATAATTCCATCAAAAATAATTTCTTTATTTAAAAAAGCAATAATTGCTAGAACAAAAATTACTATTGCCGAACGCACAATATGCCATCTTAATGCCTCAAGATGACCAAGAAAATTCATCTCTTTATTAGGATTTTTCTGTGTTAATGCCATAGTTAATAATTGATAATTGAATTGTGATGATTTAACTTCTTTAATAAAATAATTTTAATCAATATATTTTAAGAATAAAATATTGATTTACAAAATCCCTTCTCGAAGCAAGTCATGCAAATGTACGAAGCCTAAAAATTTATTGTTATCCTTAACGATTAATTGAGTAATATTAAACTCTTTCATCAACTGTAATGCCTCCACCGCCATCGTTTCTTTTTCAACAGTTTTAGGATTTGTTTTCATAATATCCTTGGCCTTTAATTGATCGAAACTACTATTCTCTTGCATCATTCTACGCAAATCACCATCCGTAATAATGCCTATTAGTTCACCATTATTTACGACCGCAGTCGCGCCCAATCTACTTGATGAAATCGTTAATATGACATCTGTGATTTTAGTATCTGGACTTACTATTGGCTTTTGATTATTCGCAAGTAAATCATCTACTTTTAAGTATAAACGTTTTCCTAATGCACCTCCTGGATGATATCGTGCAAAATCATTTTTTGTAAATCCACGTTGTTCAAGCAAACAAACTGCTAATGCGTCACCCATAGCTAATTGTGCTGTTGTACTACTTGTTGGCGCCAAATTATGCGGACAAGCTTCTTTACTAACCGTTGTATTCAATATGTAATTTGCATTCTTGGCTAACTCCGATTCTATATTTCCAACTATTGCAATCAATTTATTTCCACCCGATTTTATTAATGGTGCTAACACTTTTATTTCAGGAGTGTTTCCTGAATTAGAAATCAATATTACGATATCATCTTGTTGAATAATTCCTAAATCACCATGTATAGCATCCGCTGCATGCATAAATACGGAAGCTGTTCCAGTTGAATTAAACGTTGCAACAATTTTATTGGCGATGATAGCACTCTTACCAATTCCACTAACAACAATTCTTCCTTTCGAACTGAGAATTAATTTAACGGATTCTATGAAATTATTATCTAATTGATTTATAATTTCTCTTAAGGCATCTGCTTCAAGCAATATTGTTCGCTTTGCAGATTCAATTATTTTATGATCTATTGACATCTTTATTTATGATAAGCAACCATGTAAGTGGTTGAAGTATTTTTTTGTAGTAAAAAGAACGACAAAATTAATTTGTATTAATGCTTGTATTTAATAAATTAACTATTTATCTTCACGACTAGCAAGATACTTTAATGAATCCTCCATGAAACGTGAAAATCTGAACAAGATTTAGATTTGATTTCGCGTTAAGTGGTGACAAAAATAGACTAAATTTGCCCTCCTTAATTTCCACATTACATGCTAGTTGCTGAAAACTCGCTTTCCGAAGCGTTAATTAAATATTTTGGTTATGAATCCTTTAAAGGTGAACAGGAAGCTGTTATCCGTAGCCTTCTTGATCGTCGTGATACTTTCGTAATAATGCCTACTGGTGGCGGAAAGTCAATGTGCTACCAACTTCCCGCGCTCATGAGCAAAGGTACAGCAATCATTATTTCTCCATTAATAGCCTTAATGAAGAATCAAGTTGATGCTATTCGCGGCTTTAATACGGATGATGGAGTGGCTCATTTTATGAATTCTTCCTTATCTAAGTTGGAAATCACTAACGTTCGTCAAGATATTAGAGACAAAAAAACAAAATTGCTTTTTGTTGCCCCTGAATCTTTAACAAAAGAAGAAAACGTAAAGTTTTTACAAGAAATAGAGATTTCCTTTTTCGCAATTGATGAATCTCATTGTATCTCTGAGTGGGGACATGATTTTCGTCCTGAGTATCGCCGACTACGTTCTATTATTGATCAAATTGGTGAGTTTCCAATTATTGCGTTAACAGCGACTGCAACAGAAAAAGTTCAAGCTGATATTCAAAAAAATCTTGGAATGACTGATGCTCAGGTTTTTAAAGCATCCTTTAATAGACCGAATCTCTATTATGAAATTCGTCCTAAGCAAAATGTACTTAAAGAAATAATTAAGTATGTAAAGCAACATACTGGTAAATCAGGTGTTATTTATTGCCTTAGCCGTAAAAAAGTGGAAGAGGTAGCTCAAACACTTACTGTAAACGGAATCAAAGCTTTACCTTATCATGCTGGGTTAGATTCAACAACTCGAGCTAAACATCAGGACATGTTTTTGATGGAAGAAGTAGACGTAATAGTTGCAACGATTGCCTTTGGTATGGGGATCGATAAACCAGATGTTCGTTTTGTTATTCATCATGATATTCCTAAAAGTTTAGAAGGATATTATCAAGAAACCGGTCGTGCCGGAAGGGATGGTCGTGAAGGTCGTTGTGTTACTTTTTACAGCTTTAAAGATATTGAGAAGCTTGAAAAATTTATGAAAGGCAAGCCAGTAGCTGAACAAGAAATTGGAAAACAATTGCTTCTTGAAACAGTTGGTTATGCTGAAACATCTATTTGCCGACGTAAAGTTTTATTAAATTATTTTGGTGAAAAATATGATCAGGACAATTGCAATAGTTGCGATAATTGCCTTCACCCTAAACCATTGATTGAAGTACAAGATGAACTTGAAATGCTTCTTGAAGCGGTATTAGCAGTAAAAGAAAAGCATCAATCGGAGCATGTAGTGAATGTACTTGTAGGAAAAAACGACCAAATGGTTAAGACCTACAAACATGACAAACTTGAAGTTTTTGGTGAAGGTGCGGATCAAAATGAGCGTTTCTGGACTGCTCTAATTCGTCAAGCATTAATAGCAGGGTTCCTTGATAAAGACATTGATAATTATGGATTGTTAAGAGTTAGTGATGGTGGACATGCCTACATTAAATCTCCAACTTCATTCAAAATTTCACTCGATACAAATTTTGAAAATACTGAAACGGATGAGGATGATGAATTCTCAGGTGGTGGTGGTGGTGGTGCTGCAGATGAGCAACTTTTTGAAATGTTAAAAAATCTGCGCAAAAATGTAGCTAAGCAGATTAACCTTCCTCCGTTCGTTATTTTCCAGGATCCTTCATTAGAGGAGATGGCAACTAATTATCCTATCTCTATTGATGAGTTAAAAAATATCACTGGAGTTGGATCTGGTAAGGCCATGAAATATGGTAAAGCATTCATAGATCTCATCAAAAAATATGTTGAGGATAATGAGATCGAGCGCCCGATGGATCTGGTAGTGAAAAGTGTTGTTAATAAGAGTATGTTGAAAGTTTATATTATTCAAAACATTGATCGTAAAATCACTTTGAATGATATGGCCGAGGCTAAAGGAATTACTACCGCTGAATTAATTACCGAGATTGAAACGATTGTTGCTTCAGGAACTCGTATCGATATCACTTATTATATTAATGAAATAATTGATGAAGATCGTCAGGATGAATTGTTTGAATATTTCCGTAGTGCCGAAACGGATTCAGCTGCCGAAGCACTTAGTGAATTAGGTGAAGATGATTACACACTTGAAGATATTCGATTAATGCGAATTAGATTCATGAGTGAAATTGGAAACTAGATATATTTTTACTACAGTAAAACAAAAAACCCTGAAGTGTGTGCATTTGCACTCTACTTCAGGGTTTTTAATTGAATTAATTCAGGGTCAATACTCGTCTTCGTTAAAGAAAAAGTCATCCTTTGTCGGATAATCTGGCCAGATCTCTTCGATAGTTTCGTATGGCTCACCTTCATCTTCTAGTTCTTGAAGATTTTCTATAACTTCCATCGGGGCACCTGAACGAATGGCATAATCAATTAATTCGTCTTTGGTTGCCGGCCAAGGAGCATCTTCGAGATGTGAAGCAAGTTCTAATGTCCAGTACATAGTATTATAATTTTAATTCGGTATTCAACGGGTTAACTTACTTATGGTTGCAAAACCCCCTTTTCAGAGGGATGCAAAAGTAGTAAAATAATATTCTAATTTTTCAAAGTATCCAACCACTTTTTTTTATAATCGTGGATTCCATGGACTTTCAGGCACATTTAAAGTTTGTGCAAAAAATCTTGACAGTACAAATAGATAATCTGACAAGCGGTTTAAATAGATACCTATTTGAGGATCAATAGTATTCTCTTCATTAAGATGAACCACTAAACGTTCGCATCGTCTACAAACACATCTAGCGATATGTGCATAAGAAACTGTAGTATGTCCACCAGGTAAGATAAAAGATTTCAATTCTGAAAGACTATTTTCCATCAAATCCATCTCCTTTTCCAAAACAGTAATGTCTTCTGGCTTTAGATCGGGCAATTTCATCCTGCTTTTTTCAGGATCACTAGCTAAAAGAGAACCAATTGTGAATAATCGATCTTGTATCTCCATCAATACTGTTAAGGAGTGATCATCAATTTGTTGGTCGCGTATTAATCCAATCCATGAATTTAACTCATCAACAGTGCCGTATGCCTCAATGCGAATGTGATATTTAGGTACACGAGTGCCACCAATAAGCGATGTTTGACCTTTATCTCCTGTTTTAGTATAAATTTTCATGTGGTAATTAGTTTGGCTTTCGCTTCTACAATATTAGGATTTGGTCCATCCGACTCTACTAAACCATCTTTTAATCGAACAATTCTATGCGCATGGCGAGCAATATCTTCTTCGTGGGTTACTAAAATCACAGTATTTCCTTTCGAATGGATCTCTTGAAACAAGGCCATTATCTCTTCCGAAGTTTTTGAATCAAGATTTCCTGTTGGCTCATCTGCTAAAATGATTGCTGGTTTTGTAACCAATGCACGCGCAATAGCCACTCTCTGCCGTTGACCACCCGATAATTCATTGGGACGATGCGTAAATCGGTCGCCCAGGCCAACATCTTGCAATACTTTTAATGCTCGCTCTTCACGATCTACTCTTGAAACACCAGCATAAACTAATGGAAGCGCAACATTATCAAGAGAAGTACTTCGTGGAAGTAAATTAAATGTTTGAAATACAAATCCAATTTGTCGATTGCGAATATCTGCAAGCTCATTATCGGTCATGCCTGAAACATCGATCCCATTCAAAAAATAATCACCTCCAGAAGGAGTATCTAAACATCCCAATACATTCATCAATGTTGATTTTCCGGACCCTGAAGAACCCATCAATGCTACATATTCATTTTTGTTGATCGATAAAGAAATAGAGCGTAATGCATGAATCGTTTCCGTTCCTACCTTATAAGTTCGTGAGATATTACTCAACTTTAAAATTGGTTCCAAGTAATTTAGTGTTTGTTCAAATGTAATAAGGAAAATGATAGGGAAATAGTTTTTCTACAATCATGATTAATATTTCGGCAATAAAATCGAACTTTTGATCAATACCTAACATTAAAACTCTCTTTACTCAAATCAGGATTAACAAATAAAATCCCCATCATAAATAAATCAATGCTCACCGTTACACGTGGATGATTTTTTAGTTTTTCCCATGCTTCCATCATTCCCTCCGACCAATTAATATCATCAATAATTACAACAGACTTATCATGTAGGTACGGAAGACACTGCTCAAAATATTTTAATGTTGGCTCGAGTTTATGATTCCCATCAATAAATAAATAATCCAGGCGAGTAAATTTACTTAATGCCTTTTCTAAAGTATCATCAAATTCTCCTTCAATTAATTCAATATTATATTCAGCAAATTCATTAAAGGACGCTTTAGCAATTTCCGCCGTATTTTCACAACCTTCTAACGTAATCATTTTTGCATTTGGATTTCCTGACTGTTGATATAATGCACTTATACCAACAGAAGTTCCAATTTCCAATATACTTTCAGCATTAAAATATTTGACAATTCGTGATAATAGCCGAGCATATTTTGCGGGTTTGCTTGAGTGCTCTGTAATGTAATGAACAGAAAGTTCCTTATAAATTTTTCCGCTAAAACCAGCGCCAAAATCACGAACTTTAATAATTTGAGGATTCTTTAATAATTGCTTTCTTAACTTTTCAAATTGCTTTTGCAATGGAGTGGCTTTGTCATATCGAAAAACCTCTTCGTAAAATTGAAACATGAAAGGCGATTGTAGATCATGTCGATTTTGCCCTTGCAAAAAATACTTTAGGTATCTGAAAATAAAATTAATATTGCTCATACTCATTTGCCGATCTACGTGTTTTCAGAATAGAAAAAAAGACACTCAGTAAGAGTACTGTAACAATTAAACCTAAAGTCAGTAGCGTTGGTATCTCACAATAATGCGATAGCAGCATTTTACATCCTACAAACGACAAAATAATTGCCAGACCATATTTTAGATAGTGAAACATCCCCATCATTCCTGCCAAGGCGAAATAAAGTGAACGCAATCCTAATATAGCAAAAACATTACTCGTATAAACGATAAAAGTATCAGTGGTAACAGAGAGAACAGCTGGAATCGAATCAACCGCAAAAACAAGATCAGTAAAATCAACAACAAGTAAAACCAAGAACAAGGGTGTAGCATGCCAAATGTTGTTTTGTTGGATGAAGAAGTTTTTTCCAGCATACGTTTCAGTAACAGGAAATACTTTTTTGAAGAATCGAACTAATAAATTATCATCGAGCTTAGGATCATCTTCTTCCTTCTGAAATAACATTTTTATTCCCGTAAAAATTAAGATCCCTCCAAAAATAAATATCATCCAAGAAAACATATTGAATAATGCAATTCCCACAATTATAAATGTTCCTCGTAATATCAGCGCTCCGATGATCCCCCAAAATAATACACGATGTTGAAACTCTTTAGGAACTTTAAAATAGGTAAATATCAATATAAAAACAAAAAGATTATCCACACTTAAAGACCATTCAATTACATAGCCTGTAAGAAACTCTATTGCTTTTAATTTTCCTAACCAATAATAAATTATTACATTAAAAATTACTGCAAGTGCAACCCAAAAGCCAACCCATTTCAAAGATTCCTTAATTGTTATTTCTTGTGGCCGCTTATTAAGTACAACAAGATCTAAGGCAAGCATCGCCAAAATAAAAACATTAAACCATATCCAAAAACTATTAGAAATCATTCAACGATTATTTAATTATAAATTCAATTAACATTCTCCTAAATGGAATTATTTTTTTTCTTCGTATTGCTTTGGATCCAATGCATGTTTATTCCATTGGCTTAAAAACTCCATTGTACGCTCTTTACTATAGCCTTCGCCGTATTCTAAGTATGCTGAATTTTGTGTATGAATTCGCTTTCCATTTCCATCAAGTATTACAAAAACCGGGTACCCAAATCGTTGAGGAAAATCAAGCGCTTTAAGTACTTCTAGATTTTTATATTCTTTACTATAATTAATATGCTCCATCACGTAATCAGCCTTTATCAATGAATCAATGGATGCATCAGCAGTAATAAATTTCTGAAACATAATACACCATCTACACCAATTTCCGCCAACCATTAAAAGCACCTGCTTACTCTCCTTCTTCGATTGAATTACCGCATCCGCTATTTGCTTCTTTGCATCCGCTTCAGGATGATAAAGTAATGCATCGTTTCTTAATTTAGCAGGTTCTTGAGCATAATTTGCAACACATAAAAACAAAAAATAAAGTATAAAAATAAATTTCCAGTGCTTACTCATAATCCAATGATTTCAAATTTAATTTTACAAGCTTGATGATTTATTGCAAATCAATTTTTCAATTTCATTTACTAAACCTTGATATATCTATAATCATTACTTCTCTTCCGCCTTCTCAACTCTAATCCCAACATCCATCATTCCTGAAAGAGGATTCATTCGCATAGCTTGAATTAACTCAAAACGATATTCCCCTGCCTGCGGAAATCGAACGTTACGTTTAAACAAAATCCTATTATCCCAAATATCACCAAGTCCTTTGCCAAGCCACCGACCGTCAGCATTCGCTAACATAATTTCAGCAGTATCACGATCTAGTTGTCCTCCTGGAAATCGTGTGTTTATAAATAGAAATAAATTACTAAAGGGATACGTTCCTGCATTTCGAATATTCAAATAAACATTTTGTGCATGAACAGTATCTGTAATTTTAGCAGTAAACACAACAGGCTTATCAACATCCCATAAAGATTTTTCAATCTTTTGATTTTGCTCGAATACAACATCATTATTACAAGAGGTAAAAAAGATTACAGCTATAATCGCTGCAACCTTTAATATGCTTCTAGAAAATTTTATCATCGACACTTCTTTCACTTTTATTATTTACTTGTAAATAATTTTTCTTTGTTTAAATTATTCGCTATTTGCCGGACGTTGGCGCGGTGGTCGTGTAGAACTTCCAGTAGATGGGTTATTTACAGGAGCAACTGGTGCTGGCTGAACAGGAGCTGATTGCGCTGGAGGTGTAATCTTTGCCGGCGCAGGTTGTGCTGGAGCCGATTGCGCTGGTGGTGTTGATGAAACCGTTGGAGTAACTGTTGGATTTGGATTTCCAACCGCTTGTCGTGGTGGCCTATTTCCCGAAGGTTGAAATGGTGGAATTGAAGGCGCCTGTTTATTTTGTTCCGTATTTGTATTTTGCTGCGGACGATTTTCTTGTGTCGCAGGTTGTTTCGCATCAGCTTGTTCTACTTTTATTGTAGGATTTTGCTGAGGTGGTCTGTTACCTTGATTTCGTTGCTGATTAGGGTTTGATCCTTGATTTGGATTATTCCGTTGAGGTGATTGCGGTTTATTTTCACGAACTTCTTGTGGCGCATTTCCTTGCTGACGAGGTGGTCGGTTATTTCCTTGCGGACGATTTCCTTGGGGAGATGAAGGAGTGGATGCAGTTGCTAAAGCAGGTCGATTTCCTTGATTTGGTCTATCAGAAGAATCATTACCTTTTTTCTTTTTCTTTTTCTTCTTACTATCCATACGAGTAAGGCTATCCTGCCCTACCACATCTTTGAAATCATACTCGTCTTCTTCCTCTTCTAAATCAAGACTTTCAAAATCATCAGGACGTTCGTTGAGTTTATTCATCGCAACAATTTCCTTAACACGATCAACGGCCATTGGAATCCAACTTTCTGCAGCAAAAAATGTTCGCTCTTCGCCTTCCTTTGGTTCAGGAATAATATTATACCACATGATCCGCTTAAAGATGTCAGTCTTCCGATGAACCATTGTTCCTTTACCAGTGAGCAATCTAATATTAGACTCAGGAATATCTTTTATTGCATCCATATACGTATCCAACTCAAAATTGAGGCAACACTTTAACTTGCCACACTGACCCGCAAGTTTTAATGGATTCAATGATAAATTTTGATATCGAGCAGCACTTGTAGAAACAATTTTAAAATCTGTAAGCCATGTTGAACAACAAAGCTCTCGTCCGCATGAACCTATTCCGCCTAAGCGAGATGCTTCTTGACGTTTTCCAATTTGGCGCATTTCAATTCTAATCTTGAACTCATCAGCAAGTTTTTTTATTAACTCACGAAAATCCACACGTTCATCAGCAGTGTAATAAAAAGTAGCTTTTTTACCATCTCCTTGAAACTCAACATCACTTAATTTCATTTTCAAACCAAGCTCTAAAGCTAAGGTTCTTGAACGATGCATTGTTTTGTGCTCTAGCTCTTTAACTTCATTCCATTTTTCAATATCAGCTTGCTTAGCCTCGCGATAAAGAAGTTTTATTTCTGCCGAATCCTCTTTCACATCCTCCTTACGAAGCTGAAAGCGAACGAGTTCACCTACTAAACTTACCTCTCCGATATCATGACCGGGGTTTCCTTCAACTGCCACAAAATCACCAACCTTTAATTCTAGATTGTTGATATTCCGAAAAAACTCTTTTCTGCTGCCTTTAAACCTTATTTCTACAATATCAAAAGGCTTTTGTCCTTGGGGAAGGACCATATCTGCAAGCCAGTTATATACATTCAGTTTATTACATCCGCTTGTACCGCACGTTCCATTGCTTTGGCACCCACCAGGAGTTGAATCGGTTGTGGAAGTTGAACATGTACTACATCCCATAATTTATAGGTTTATATGTTCAATTACCATTTATCATAAGCTGGTTTGAATAGCTTAATTATTTAATTTGAAGAATTTTGCTAATCTTCAACGACAAATCTAAGAATAAGATCTTAGGATTGGCATTTCTTTCCACATGGAAATGAGCCTTATTTAATTCTGACACAAAAGAATCGACATTTTTCTTATTTATGAAGGGCTTAAACAACGCTAAAATTTCTTGCTGTTGAGGATCCAATTTCACCATTTCACCTCCCGAAACATTCATCATCAAGCACTCTCGAACCACTTGGATTGCACTAAAAAGGAAGTGTTTTTGTTGATCTCTACTCGAAGAAGCCATTCCTTCCACCCACCCTATCAATCCCGCCATCGTTTTACTTGGATTGAAACAAAGTCGCATCCAGTTAATAAAATCTTGTTCATGACTTCCTTCACCTTGCTCTTTTGAAGCCAATTCCATTGCCATCCGATAATTACCATCCGCATAACGCGTAATCTCCTTCGCCTTTTCTTCAGTAAGCTGATATTGACGAATTAAACCATTTTTTACCTCATCATCCTTTAAACGACCCACTTTTAATAATTGAGTTCTTGACAAAATAGTTTGAAGAAGCGCGTCCCTTTGCTCTGATGCGAGAATAAATATTGTTTTATCAGGCGGCTCCTCAAAACTCTTTAACAATTTATTTCCTACGGTAACATTCATGCGTTCAGGCAGCCATATAATCACCACTTTATAAGGTGCTTCAAACGCTTTGAGGTTTATCTTATGGATAATTTCTACAACCTCTTCTTTCATAATGCTGGCTTGCTTGGTTTCGGATTCAGCAATTACATCTACCCAATCATTATAATCAAGATAAGGATTGGCAATAGCCGTTTCTCTCCAAGGCCCAACATAATCAGCACTTTTGGGTTCTTTAAACTTTTTACTAGTCATTACAGGATATACATAATGCACATCTGGATGAACCATTTTAGCATTCTTTTTACAGCCCGAACATACACCACAACTGTCCTCTAATCCCGGATTTTCGCAAGTAAGATATTGTGCAAAGGCGTTCGCCAACGGAAATACCCCTGACCCAATTGGTCCAAAAAACAATAAAGCATGACTAACTCTTCCTTCACGACAAGAGGAAATCAATTTCTGCTTTACAGCTTCCTGACCAATAACTTCGCTAAATAACATTTTGCGAAAATAGCAAACAATGATACGCTGATCAATATATTTTGAAAATTAGAAGATTTGTAATTCCGAGAGCTATAAAGGTTGCAGATAAAAATGGACAATTTAATTATGTATAATAATATAAATTTGAATACAATACTTTATTTTTATCGAAATAATAAATATACCACCATGCAACTTAAAACTGTCGATAATTATAATTTTTTAGGCAAGAAAGCATTGATTAGAGTTGATTTTAATGTTCCGCTAAACAGTGATTTTAATGTTACGGATCCAACAAGAATTAAAGCGGCTATTCCGACAATCAATAAAATATTAAAGGATGGTGGAAGCGTTATTTTGATGTCGCATTTAGGTCGTCCGAAAGAAGGTCCAACAGAAAAATATTCATTAAAGCATACCATCAATACCATTTCAGAATTATTAAACCGACCAGTTAAATTTGCTAGTGATTGCGTTGGAAATGTTGCTAAGGAAGCTGCTCAATCATTGAAAGCAGGAGAAATATTATTACTTGAAAATTTACGTTTTCACAAACAAGAAGAAAAAGGTGATCTTGATTTTGCAAAGGAACTTGCCTCCTTTGGTGATGTGTACGTGAATGATGCATTTGGTACGGCGCACCGTGCACATGCAAGTACAGCAGAGATTGCACAATTTTTTAAAGGCAAAAGTATGTTTGGCTATGTAATGGCTGGTGAACTGGTAAATGCCGAAAAAGTTTTAAATAATGCACAGAAACCTTTTACAGCAATCATGGGTGGAGCAAAAGTTTCCGATAAAATTTTGATCATTGATAAGTTAATGGAAAAAGTAGATCATCTGATTATTGGTGGTGGAATGGCCTACACTTTTATAAAAGCGCAAGGCGGAAATATTGGTTCTTCACTCTGCGAGTCGAATAAATTAGACCTTGCATTGGAGATTTTAAATCGTGCAGCAGCAAATAATGTTACAATTAACCTTCCGGTAGATTCTGTAAACGGCGATAAGTTTGATAAGGATGCAAATACAATGACTACCGACATTCGCCATATTGAAGAAGGTTGGATGGGATTAGATATAGGCCCTAAATCAGTTGACATTTTTACAAAAATTATTTCTGAAAGTAAAACTGTTTTATGGAATGGGCCTATGGGTGTTTTTGAAATGGCAAAGTTTGAAAATGGCACTAAAAATGTTGCAGAATCAATCGTCGCAGCAACAAAAAAAGGAGCATTCTCCTTAATTGGTGGTGGTGATTCAGCAGCAGCAATCAACCAATTTCATTTCGCCAATGATGTGAGCTATGTTTCAACTGGAGGTGGTGCCTTGTTAGAATATATCGAGGGAAAAGAATTACCTGGAGTGAAAATGGTTATTGATGCTGGATTAGATTGATGAAATTATTTTAATCTAAACTTTTCTCCTAATTAAATAATCTACTTGAAGGATGAACACTTAATCTATGGGTTCCCATAATTCAATTTTGTTTCCTTCTGAGTCAAGTATATGTACAAATTTACCATAGTCGTACGTT
>Ga0114969_10000146_pt1 | contig 57720 bp, 31 predicted proteins | sample M_130807_MF_Meta_FD_87316 | JGI IMG/M metagenome (GOLD analysis project Ga0114969, IMG submission 87316) | Freshwater microbial communities from Lake Montjoie, Canada to study carbon cycling - M_130807_MF_MetaG | ecosystem: Environmental > Aquatic > Freshwater > Lake | place: Lake Montjoie... | reverse complement strand
TGGAACGGCTACTAGCACTGCTCTTTTAACGGTTGGAACTGGTTCTTCGACGATAGCGGCAAGTGGGTTGGCTTTCGGAAACGATTCTGGAGCTAACTTATACAGGAGCGCTAGTTCCACTGTCAAGACTGACGGCAACTTGATCGTTGCTCAAAATTTAACCGTCACGAATCACTTGTCGGCGGCCACAAAATCATTTCTAATCGACCACCCAATTAAAATAGGAAAGAAACTCCAATATGGAGTATTAGAAGGCCCAGAACATTCCGTCTACATTCGCGGCAAAATGTCTAATTCTAATTTTATTAATTTTCCTGATTATTGGAATTATTTAGTTGATTTGAATTCTATTACTGCGTCAATAACTCCGATTGGAAATTCTCAGAATCTTTTCGTTCAAGAAATCAATTGCTCAGGTGTAATAGTTGCTGGAGAAGCTTTAGAAAAAATGAATTATTACTATCACGTTTTCGGAGAAAGAAAAGACGTGCCAAAAATTCAAATAGAAATTTAAAAAAAACATGAATACGTTATATATATCAGTAAACCCAACAGTAGACCGGAATGTTAAAACACTAGCTGTGGATTTCCATTCTTTTGACCCGAGTAACGGCGTCAATTTTTCAGTGGTTCTTTACAACCCTAATGGAATAACTATCGATAGAACTTTCGTTGATCTAGCCGGAGACCGATGGCAAAATTGGCCAGCCGCGACAGCTCCAGAATACGACAATAGCTACATAAAAGAAACAATATTAACAGCTCTAGGATTTACTGAATTTATTCCTGTAAATCCTGAACCAATTAGTCCTGAAGTGTAATATTAATTATGGCATCTTTACTTAATGACGATCAAAAGGCTGTTTTCACAACAGCTTTAGATACTTTGTTTGATACTTTCAAGCAAGATATCATCATTTATAAAGAAGCAAAAATCCAAATAACAAACATCAATCAACCAAGACTTTTTGGTTACGATGAAGAAGTTGATATTTCAAATATTAATTATATTCCAATTACTGGGACTTTCTCAGCTATGGTAAATTTTGATAAAAGACAACAGCAGGATAGACTAGAAGAAGTGGGCAATTGGATTGAGCACGGCGAGGCTTCGATTAAAGTAAAGTCAGACGCTAGAGACTTCATAGAAAATGACGGAAAAACTATAAACATTTCTATTAGTGACACGATGTTTAAAATTGTAAGCTCGGAGTCTTTAAGAAGATTCATTTCTCCAAATTATTTTATTTATTATTTAGAGAGGGACATATAAAATGCCAGCCTTCGTTCAGAAAAGTAATGTAAAAGATATGCTGGAAGAAATTTTAAATCTTCCAGAGCTTAAAGCGCAAATCCAACAAGGAGTTAGAAATCAATTTGAAAATTTAAAAAAAGAACTGCTTCAAAATTTTGATGAGCATCCTGTAACTCAAGAAGTAGGAAATCCAAGCTCAGAAAATGTAAGTAATACTTTAGGTGGGTATGGAAATCTTTATGGCTTTTTAGGTATTCCAGAGGGTAGCAATCCAGTCGGAGCGGTTAGGGACGTTCTTGAACGTCAAGTGAAGATGAAGGGAAGGATTACCATAAACAAAAGATTAGGCGTGGTGACTTTTAGTTTCACCGTTCCGGATTTAAAAGATTTTTCTTCGGCAGCTTCGTTAGAGTGGGACACTAAAAATTGGGTTGAAGGAATGGAGCGCGGTCTCTCTGGATTCCAGTATTTTATGAACGTCAAGAAAGGAAGATCAGGGCAGGGAATCCAAGTGAGAGCGGGGATAAGAGGTGGTCAATTCAAGAATAGAAAATATATGTCTCAATTATTAAACGACTTTAAACAATCATTTTAAACGTCATGAAAATAAATTATCAAAATGTTCTTACTAGCAGCTTTTTACTATTCTTAGATAATTTAATTTTAAAGAAAGGAGAAGCGCATTCTCCTGTTTCTAGTAATTTTTATCCAATTAGTGGAGTTTATGATGGGTATTATACTTACGCCGCACCTTACAAGCAAATCGTTAACGACGTTTCCATTTCGGGTATTCAGCAATTGTCTGGAGTATATTTGAATAATACTTTTATAGTTCCAGGCCAAAGCGGGTTAGTTGCTATAAATCATCAAGACGGGCAGGTAATATTTAACTCTAATAAAAACGCATACACAATTAGCGGTAATTATTCAATTAAAGATTTTAATATCTATTTAACGGACAAGTCGGAAGAAACAATTTTATTCACCACAAAAATAGAAAATAAAAATAGAAAACCTCAAACTCTTAGAGGTTTAGAGTCTGATGAAATAACTTATCCGGCTGTATTTGTTAGATTTGATAATTCAATGAATGATCCTTTTGCTTTTGGAGGAACAGACATGACGAAAGTAGAATTAAGAACTATAATCATGGCAAATTCTATGTTTTCTTTAGATGCCGTGTGCGGCGTCCTGAGAGACTCCGCGCATGATTTCTTTCATTTAGTTAAAAATAGTGATCTAAATATGAACGCTATGAGTGCTTATACTGGATCTTCTTATAACTATTCAGGGATATCAACTGGAGAATCTATTTATATAGCTGATGTAGGTATATTAAGACTTAAGGCAATTAGTTCTGCTGATTTTGTGAATTTAAATCCTAAAGTTTTTTCAGCTTTTGCTGATTTTCAATTGGAATCGATCAGAAATCCACATTCTGATTAAAAATTTCCATAATGCGTTTTTTAAGTGTAAACTAATTCAGAATAAAAAGGAATAAAATATGCCAAGAAATAGAGTAATTTACCAAAGTGAGGCCGTTTTCGTTGGTCCCATCGCTTCAACACCCGTCCATTTGAGAAGGATTCAAAGTTGCAATTATAATTTTGCAATCGAGAGAACGGATATCAATCAATTTGGGGAACTAGCTTCGCTCGAAAGATTAATTCTTAGAGAGCCAACCGTTTCTGTTGATATGTCTTATTATTTTGACCCCAGCCTTACTAATGAAGGCTCTCTGGGGCTCTTGGCGAGCACAAGCTTTCACGCCTTATCTAATATAGCCAGCGGAACCACAGCCGATGCCGAGAAAAATATTTTCATAGCAACAGCAGCTGTCGGAACAGACGCAAACAACACTAGTGGTTACGATGGGGTAATTGGGATTGGGAATAGTTTTCTATCTTCTTGGTCTTTGGAAGCTGCTGTGGGAGCGATTCCTACTGTATCTTGCGCTTTTGAGGGTCAGAATATTAGATTTGCGACTGGTTTTAGTAATCCATCTATTTCTACTGGTGGCGCTGCTCTGACTGACACTTCAGCCGGGGTTGCTGCAATATATAATACCGGGCAAATCGCTGCCGTTAGACCTGGGAATGTGACTGTCCTACTGGGAGCTCTTCAGAACGACAACACTCCAATAGCTGGATTTTCAGAACTTGATTTGAAATTTCAAAGCGCGACTGTGGCGGTTACTCTTTCCCGTGAGCCGATCCGAAAATTAGGTCAATCTTTTGCATTCAGCAGAGAGCTGACTTTCCCAATTATGTGTACGATGTCCGTTACTGCCATAGTCGGAGAACAGTTTTCGTCAGGCGGTCTCAGCTCGTTGCTTTCTCTAATGGGGGCAACTGGAGATAATGCTAAGTATACTTGTCAGCTAACCTTAGTAGGTAACCCTACTAATGCTGGATCAGCTGTTACCGCAATTATCGCTATAAAAGGAGCTAAATTAAATTCTCAAAACACGACTTCTTCTATTGGCCCAAACAAATCAATCACAATAGAATTATCTGCTCAAGCCGGTAAAGATTCTGGATTATTCATTTCTACTTCATAATAGCTAATATTTATTCCGAAATATTTCAGACCCCCGCCTAAAAACGGGGGTTTTTTTATTTTTTTAGTCCTTTTATAATTTTTATTATATAATAAAGTAGGATTATGGAAGAAGATAAGTTAAAAGAATTTTTGGCGTTTCAATTAAATAGAAATATCGTTTCTTTATATAAGAAGTATTTTGAAATAATTGATGATTTAAAATTAGAGCACGAACTCATGTTGAGGAAAATGGAAGCTCAATCTTCCAAAGAATTTGTAAAAAATATAGATTACTTCAGCATTGATAAATATAACCACATTAGAAAAAAGATTCTAGACGCCGGAAATGATACCGTCAGAGGCGTTGAAAGCAGCTTTAATTCTATAAAAATTACATTAAAATAACAAAAAAATATGAAAGAAAAATGGCTATTCACTTTCGAAGTAGATAAACTTCAGAAAGTTAAAGAAACAACAACGGAAAAAAACGAAGCTGGTGAGGAGATTTCGATTTCCAAAGAAGTGGAACAAAAAGTTCCTCAAAAGTTTTCTATTCTGAACCCGACGAGGAAAATGCAAGATGAGGCTAGTATTTTTTATTCTGTCAAAGTCTCCGAAGGAATCCGACTCGGTTTGGTTACGAAGAACTACCTATTGAGAAAATTCCAACAAGAAGGTCTGACTCCCTCGAGTGAAGAGAAAAAAGTTCATTCGGATAATTATTCAAGAGCAATAAAACTTGAAGTGGACATGGAGTCGATCAAGCTTGTCGCGGAGCTTTCCGACGCTGAAAAAGAGTTGCAGATTTCTGCCCTTAAAACTGAATACGACGACCTTCGACAAAAAATCTTTGATTATGAAAATTTACAATCTTCTTTATTCGATAATACCGCTGAGAAAAGAGCTAATGATTTGCTTAATCTTTGGTTTGTTTTAAATTTAATTTATTCAGATAAGGATGGTGTTCAATCTTGCATCTTTGGCGAAGGCACTTTCGATCAGAGAACGGAAAGATTTAATGCAATTGAAGATTCTGGTGACGAATTTTTAGCAAAAGTAATTGAAAAAGGATCGTATTACATAGGTAGGATAAACTCTGGTTTATCTAAAGAAGATATCAAGGCTTCGGCGCCTTAACGTGAATGATTCCGAGCAAAAAATAAATCATTTTAAAAGACTATATCAAGAAATAGTAATGGGTTTTTCTGTGTCAACATACATGGAGAAACCCATTTTTATTAAACATTTTTCAGAAATAAACAATGGAAGACATGCGGGAGAAAGTTCTATTTTTTTTAGCATCGCAAAAAAGAACGGACTTTTAGAAAGAGAAGATAAGCTACAGCTCCTGTTGAAAGAAGGTTACTGGCCGATAGAAAACGAAATAGAAATAGAAAAATTAGAAAAAGAAATTTCCGACTTAGAAATGTTTCTGAAAAATTTAATCATCAAAAGACAAATTAAAGAAACAAAGCAAAAAAAAGCCGAAACCGAATTGAAATTAAAAAAATTAATAGACGAAAAAGAAGAGTGCGTGGGATTTTGCGTTGAAGATTTTGTTTCTCAAAAAATGAACGACTTGGTTATTTTTAATTCTTTTTTTAAAGATGAACAGCTTTCTCAACAGTTATTCTCCCGAGAAGAGTTTGATAATTTAACTCAAAGTGATATTTCTAGTTTGATTAAGGTCTTAAATAACTTTTATGCAGAATTTTCACATAATCAAATCAAAAGGATTTGCGCGTGTTATTTTTTTATTAATTTATTCAGCTTAGCCTCTGAAGATATTCCGTCATTTTACGGGACACATGTTACAAATTTAACGATTTTGCAAGTTAATTTATTTTCTCAAGGACGATATTTTAAGTCTCTGATGGAGTCTAGAAAAGAAAACGTAAATCCACCGTCGGATATCATGGCGGATCCTGATAAAATGATAGAATGGTATGATTCGTTATCCACTAGCTCACGCCAGGTTGATTTGAATCGAGAAGGTGGAACAAGTTATGTTGGAGCAACTAAGGAAGAACTACAAAACATGGTTGGTGGTGGAGCTACTTCCCTTGAAGAATTCGCTAAGAAAAAAGGCGGTTCGTTAACAATGCAAGATTTCATCGAAATGCACGGCGCGTAGAGTCCTATTTTCTCGGATTTTTGTAATTCTTGTGTAATAGACTGTAGGATTATGGCAACTTATAATATTAATTTAAATCTTTCGACGGCAGCGGCTCAAGCTCAATTAAGCGCTCTTCAAACCGCCGCAGGCAAGCCGATAACGGCCAAAGTAAATTTTTCTCAGCCATTGGGTCGTATAACTGGCGATCTAGCAATGTTTGACAAGTCTATGGCAGCGGCTTCAGCCCGCGTCGCAGCTTTCGGAGTAACGTCTGGGGCTATTTATTTAGTTTCTAAGGCTATGTCTGAAGCAGCTAAATCCATGATGTTAGTTGATAAAGAATTGACGGAATTAAATACTTTTTTAGGTCAATCTCAAGGGCAGCTGAAAGCGTTTGGAGATTCTCTATTTTCAATAGCTAAAAATACTGCAACTTCTTTTAGTGCAGTTGCTGAAGCTGCGAAAGAATTCGCTAGGCAAGGTTTGTCGATGGAAGACACCTTGAAGAGAACCAATGACGCTCTAATTCTAAGTAGGATATCGGGTCTCGGAGCAGCTGAGTCGGTTACAGCTTTAACAACCGCAATAAACAGTTTTAATAAATCTGGATTAACTTCTTCAGAAATCGTAAATAAATTAGTTCAAGTTGATTCTCAATTTGCGGTTAGTTCGAGTGATTTAGCTCAAGCACTGAGCCGAGTCGGTAGTTCCGCTCAAGATTCTGGAGTCTCAATTGATCAATTAGTCGCATCCATCACCGCCGCTCAACAAACGACAGGTCGTGGCGGTGCGGTTATCGGAAACGCATTAAAAACAATCTTCACTAGAATGAAGAGGCCGGAAGTTATAGACCAATTACGAGAAATCGGAGTTGCGGTAAAAGATCAAAATGGATATTTCTTAGATGGTATAAGTATATTAAAAAACTACACCGACGCCACAAAAAACTTAAGTCAAACAGAAAAAGCAAAAACAGCAGAATTACTTGGCGGCATATTCCAAATCAACATATTAAATTCTTTAATTAATGACCTTTCCAGATCTAATGGTGTTTATGCTAGAGCTTTACAAGCGTCGAACTCTGCGACAGATCAAGCTTTTGATAAAAACGAAGCTTTAAATCAAAGTCTCACCGCTACAATAGAAATAACTAAAGCTAATCTACAACAAAAAGGAGCGGCAATTGCCACCCCGCTGTTGACTCCGCTAGTTAAGACCGGAACAGCAATAATAAATAAAACTTTAAATGTATTTGATAAAAAAGAAGGCGATGAAGAAGGAGCGAAAAGTGGTCGGTCATTTGGCGAATCACTGCTTAAGGGACTCGGAGCTGCGATAGCAGGGCCCGGAATCGTTATCGTCGGAGCTTTAGCTTTCGCTATTGGTAAAAAATTACTTACATTTGGAACAGAGGCTGTAAGAAGCCTTTTGGGAGTAACTAGCGCTTCTCAGAATATTCTTAATTTACAAAGTTTAATCACCTCTACACTTAATAATCAACCGCAAATCATACAACAAATAGTCAGTGGGCAAATAAGTCAAACAACTGCTGCTCAAGCATTGCTAACTATAATGCAGCAACAAGCCGCTCAACTGCAAACAAATGCCACTTTAAGTTCTGCATTAGCAAACACATTAGCTCAAGGTGGTTTTACAGTAAGTCCGACAACTGGACTTAAAAAAAGAAGAGCAATGGGCTACATTCCCAAAGCAGATCAAGACGCAGAAAGAGCAGGAGCTCTAAGTGGAGGATACTCTCCGGGAGCGGTGGTGGAAACTCCATCATCTATCGGTGGAATAATGAACACCTCAGAGAAGGTCAAATACGTTCCTGGGTTTTCTCAACCGTTTATTAATCCGCCTGAAAGTTCAAAAGCTGGGCAAATGCATCGAGAAAATGCAATTAAACAAACAGGAGTTAATCCTTATTCTAGTAGAGGTTTTATTCCTAATTTCCTAATGAATCACGGGGCGAAGATGCTATACAATACGTATGCGGACAACGAGCAAGCAGACGTGTCGCTACGCAACATCGAAAAGTTAATGACTGAGACGAAAAAGGAAGGCGTTTCAGAAACCCAAAAAACCCAAAACCATAAAGATATCCTTAAGGAAAGGCTTTCTCAAGAGAGTAAAGCTCTCGACAGTTTTAAAACAACGTTGATAGGTGGAGGCGACTCAATAATCGACAGCGGTCTATTTAAAGCAAATTTTAACGGCTATGATTACTTTATCAAAACGGTACATGAAAATAAAAAAAATGAAAAAGAAAATGAATTATTTTTAGGACAAGTAAAATTACAAGGCGGGTCTGTCAACATCGGACAAATAAAAACAGATATGCTTAGTGGACTAAAGAAAGTTGTCCAAAAACGCAAAGACTTAACCATAGATTCAAATGGTAGAGATATAGATAGTAGAAATATAATAGAGGTTATTTCTACAAATCAACAAGCCACGCCTACTCAAAGATCTCGACAACAATATGCAAAGTCCACATCCGCCAAGTCGCTAAAGCAAAAAGCTCGAAGAGTACTGAGATCTCGGAACAAGTATGCAGGATTTATCCCCAATTTTGCTTATTTAGATGAAGTAAAACAACTAGAGTCAGAAGCTGGAAATGGCACAGCAATATTCGATACCGAACCGTTTCCTCATGTTCGTAATTCCAGTCAGCCGACTTTCGAATCAGCTATAAATGATCATGGAGGACTTCAAAATGCTTTGTCAGATTCAGCTTCGATGCAAAAAGGCGCTGGGTTGATTAAGTCTAAAGGTTTCATTCCTAATTTCAATAAGATATCAGATTGGTGGGAGCAGAAAAGGAAAGATGAACGACTGGCTGATATGGCAGCGTTCAGAGTGAAGCACGGAAGTATGAGTAACTACCAACCTCAAGAAGGTCCGAGCATGATGGGTGGGATGATGAGATCAAGTTTAATTGGAGGCGCGTCAATGATGTTGAGCGGGGTAGCGAATCAAAATAACGTAGGTACGATTGCTGCCGTGCAACGAGGGCTTCCCTTAGGTATGGCTGGGATGGATATCGTCTCAGGATTTGCTCGTGGTAGAACTGGATGGGGAAAAGCTGCAAATGTGGGTATGGCTATCGCGCAAAACGCACCAGCTATAATATCTGGTTTTTCAGGAGCTAGTCAAACAGAAGCTGACGTAAGATCAGATCAATTTCAAAAAGTAAAAGATAACACTGCTGATAAATTCAATAAACTTACTCAAAATGCAGGACAATTAGCTCAATCCATTGAAGACTTAAACAATGCTTATTTAGACCCGAGCGTTAGTCCAGAAGTCCTTATTAAATTAGGTAAAAAACAAGCAGAGCTAATGAGAAGCATGGATAAAAGTAATCCACAAGCGGCAATGAAGTTGGCGACGGCACGGACATCAGCGGAAAAACAAACAATTTTAGCAGATGCGGTAGAGTCAGCGACTAAAGATAAAGTTGTTAATGATGCTTCTATTAAGTTTTTAGAATTAGATGACAAAAAAAGAAAACCAAAGGCGATAAAGTCTTTATTCTCAGATTGGTCTAGTCAAGCTGACATGAGCAAGTTGGACGTTAAAAATTTAACGCCTGAAAATCTTGGAGAGGCCCTGAAGAAAGCTGGCATAGGAGACGCTAACAAAGTTCTCGCCGGGACTAAAGGGAGACTCATAACGCCATTTATTAATTTTTTACAGACGAATGAAAAGATAAGCGAGAAAGAAGAGCTAACAAAAAATCAATTAACGAATCTCAGGCGACCATCCTCAGATATTCGAATGCAGAATGAACAAAATAAAAAATTAAGAGCCATAAAAAAATCGTCTAGAGGTGATTATCTTAATGATTTGGTTGATTACGCATCTAATTTCGGACCAGAGTCCGAAATAGACGCGAGGAGAAACGTGGACGTGGCAATGGAATCAGGGCAGGAAAGAGCAAGATTTGGTGCAATGCTTTCTTCTAAAGCTGAAAAAATGCCAGGGCTTAGTCGTTTTATTGGTCAAGGTCCGAGTCAAGAGCTGGAATCGTCACTGAAAAATAGTATAAAACAAACTAAAGATCCTAAACAAAAAAACGAGCTAGAGGCACTTCTTTCTGAAACTAAACAGTCGCAAAACGCAATGCAAGTAATCGAATCAAAAGCAGATGAGAAAAAAAAGAAAGATCTTGCACTTTTAGCTTTAAAACGAAGGTTGGTTTTTGGAGGAGGAATGGCGGCATCTTTAAGTTACGAAGGCAAAAGGGCGTCTGACGAACCGACTGCGAGAGCGTCCATGCAGTATGCATTGGGAAACCGATTTGGATCTCAAAATACAGCTGATGCTGGATATGTTAATTTCGCGAAAGGGGTTAAAGAAAAATATGCAGGATTGAATTTCGGTGAAGGAGCGTTTGACAGAGCAACGGAAGTCGGTGCAAATTTAAGAGCGAGAGACTTGAGGAAGTCTTTACTTAGAGACGCTAGGCGGGCTGATCGAATGGGTGACTATCAGCTGGGCGGAGCTATGCGAGCGAAAGCTAATGATTCGCAAGATCTATATGCGATAGGTAAAATACAGACGCAGGCTCACCTTGGGTTGAGTAAAATGCCCGATGAAGTAAAGCAGGCAATAGCTGATTATTCACAGAGCAATACGCAAGATGACATGGAAAAAAGATCTGATGATCAGCGACTTAGAGCATCTGAAAAAGCTATGCAACCGCAGGCTGACGCTTTAATAAATGAGTCAAGCAAGGACACGAAAACCAAAATGGACGAATTTGAAACTTCTTTAGGAAAGTCATTCGAGAGAGGGCTAACTATAACGAAAGCGAAGATTATAGTCGAAGGACTAGACCCAGACTCGGAAAAGAAAAAGGACGGCAGTTTTATGGATGGTGTCATGTCGTATTTTAGCAATATGGCCAGTGATGTTTCAGATTATTTTACCGGAGGTCCTGAGGCGTCTAGCGCAGATCAAGCAGCGGCGGCGGACATGGGCAAGGCTGGTGGGTTCATTCCAAATTTTAAAAGCCCTTTAAGAGACGCAATTCGCAGAGAGTCTGAATTTGTACCATTTAATTCAATTAGAGTAGATCAAAGCAACAAATTAAAACAATCAAGTAATCCTTTTGGATTAGCAGTAACAAACACAATTGATGAACCGAGAGGTTTGGCTAGTATTGGATTGGCTGATGGTTATATTCCAAATTTTGCAGCTTTTGGTCAAAAGAAAGCAAATTTAGCTAGGAAACAAGCATCGCTTGGAAAATTGTATGTTTGGGATCACATCGGTGACGGTTTTAGAAAAGTCAATCCGGATAGCTCAGTAGAAACTGCTTTAATAAACTCTAACGATTTACCGAAAGGATCAAGAACAATATCTACAGAACTCGGGCAAACCGGCGGTAAAGGAAAATCTATTCTTGGACTAAACGATCCTAAAGTAACGAAACTTGATGAATTAAAGCTTCCGGGGGTAGCTAGATCTCAACCAATAGATGGAATTCTATCTAGACTAAACAGGCAAGGAAAACTTACTCCAGAAAATTTATTGACCCAAATTCATAAAAAAACAGGAGGAGAAGATATAGTTGTTAAAACAGCATTTGGAGAGTCAAATATTCAAAGTAGAGGAGTATTTGGAAGGGGAGGTAAATTAACAACTTCCGACACCGCCTCTATCATAAATCAATATAGCAAAGGCACTGGAAGTGGATTTTTTACTCAAGCAAAAGTTCCCACTTATTACAACGAGTTAAGAGTTCATGTCGCGGTAGATGATAAAGGAAATGTAAAAATAATAAAAGGTGGAACAATTTTAAAAGCCACTAAAGCCGATCCTACCGCTGAGGCGTCGATTCAATCCTATATGAAGGCTGGGCTTGCCAAAGATGAAGCTATTAAAATGACTCAATCTTTTAAAAAAGCAGCGGAAAGTTCCGCTGTTCACGCTATAAGAGCCTCAGTGAAACAGAAAGGGATAAAAAATGCCTTCTTCGGAGTTGATGTTGGTGGAACTACTTTAGAAGCGGCAAAAAATGCTGGCGTTAAGTCGAGGGAATTTTACTCTGGCGGAAGAGGCAAAGTTGGCACTATTGTTTTCGAAGTCAATCCAAGTGATTTGAGAGGGTCTTCAGGATACATGGGCGGAAATCTGTCGCAAACATTAGTTAAAAATGTCTTTGGACAAAGTCCTACTTCATCACTATCCGCTGCATCAAGGACTCCTTCACCATCCGGAGCTACTCCGCCTACAGCTCCTCTTAGTTCACCATCAACAACTACTCCGCCCGCAGCTCCTCTTAGTTCACCGGCTAAAAAGCCTTCGAAGGCTGGTTCAAAACAAAGTAAAGTTGTCAAACCCGGAGGTCAGGACATTTTTAATCCAAAGACGGGAAGATACGACTACTTTGGAGCTAAGAAACCTGGAAATAAGACTTCCTCAGTAGAGTCTCAGAATAAAGCTGGTCAGGCGGGAAGCAGGCCGGGTTATAAGATGGGCGGTTATTCTAAATTGTTCATGGGCGGTGACATAGCTCTTGGGGGTAAGAACATCTATGACATTTATAACGACAATAAGCTAACAGAGGCTGAGAAGGGCGAAAAGGTAACTGAAGAATTAATAAAATTGGTGCGTAATGAGGCGATCAATTTTGCAGTTTCTTACGGTCAATATAGATTTCAGAATAGAGCGGGTGGTCCTGCAAATGCTGGGGCTCCTGGAGGTAAGACTTCTGGAGCTAAGACTCCTGGGAGTAAGGGATCTGGAGGCAAAGGGCCGTTGAGGGACGCTCGGGGTCGCTTTACTAAAGCGCCTGGAGGTCAGACGCCTAAAGGTGGCCCTAGAGGTGGTGCTGGAGGTATGGGCCCCATGGCTAAGATCGGCATAGCTGCGGGCGCACTTCACACCCTCTCCTCTCTATACGATATAAATAAAGATTATAACAAAGGACTTATTAGCAAAGAAGATGCCCAGTCTGAGGCTTTGAAAGCTGCCGCCTGGGGAGCTCTTTATACGGCTTTGCCTTTCATTCCGGTAGTTGGTCCGATCATCGGCGGAATTCTATTGGCAAAGGGCGTTTGGGACACGGGTTATGCGGTGGGGGGGATGATTGAAGAGGGAATTGGCTTAGGTGATAAACTTGGGGCAATGACGATGTCCATGCAAGGAGAAGACGAGAATGCAAACTGGAAAACACGTCTCAATGAGCGGTTGCTGGCAGAAGCAAGAAACCCTGAGTCTCGTAAGATTTCCAAACGTTTTCCTGGAGGTCAGATTCGTACAAAAGATGATATCGAGTTTGAAACCGAATGGGCTAGAAGTCGACCCAATTATGAAGAGGGAAGATCTGAAAGACTGTCTGCGAACAAGCAGAGCGCTGCGGCATTGCGAGCTGAACGTGCGGATCAGCTAACTGGAATAGAAGTGGCGGCAAAAGAAAATGAAATCTTGAGGGGGCTGGCGCCTAACGCTTTCGAAAAGGTGACAGATTGGGAAAATGGTGGTGAAGTAAAGTTTATTCCGAATCGTAAAAATTCTGTTTATGAAGAGGAGAAGGCACTACTTGACGAGCGCAAGCAACGCTTTCTAAGCGTGAAACGAGATGTATTGGATAGCCCTGTGGACATACCTCGCATAACGGAAACGAGAGCACCGCATGATAGCTACAGAGTGGCTGCTAATAAATTGAGACACGATCCACGATTAGCAGCTATGTATACTCCTCAATCGTCGCCCCAGTCGGACAACGAACGTTTAAATCAATATTTATCAATGTCGAAGAGCGACGCAGCTTATTTCGACGCCAAAATCGCTAGTCTTGAAAGATATAAGACCGAGTATAATCGAATAGAAGCCAACGTAGTAGCTTTTCGAACGGCTAAGGCTGTCAAAAACCGAGAAAATCTCAACCTGTCGGATAAAGAAGCTGCGATTCTTAGCATGTATCGACAGCTACCTGTTGAAGATACCGTCCTAAAAAAGAAGAGTATGGACATCTCCGTGAGACAAGGCATATCCCCTATGGACAATAACGACGAAGCACTTTTGGCGAGGATAACGGACTTCCATGGAGACAGGCCCAGCCTCGGCGAGACCTTTTCCGAAAGGTTGAATCGCGCAAAAACCCAAGAGATGGAGAAACACGCAAACGAAAACACCTTCTCGGCTCTTGGAATGGGGGCATTTGGCGCTCAGATCGACAGACTCACCCCCCACCCAAAGGAAGAAAAAGAAGCAAAAGAACAAGCCAAGAAAACGGCCCAATTAAGTTACGCAATGGAACGCTTGCGCAATAACCCTAGTCCAAACGATCCAGACCTAATTACCTCAACATCTGACGAGATTATAAATCACGTAAAAAAACGTGGGTTATGGGACCAACCCGTCATATATGATCGGCAGGAGCAGTCACTTAGACCGTCTGGCGACAGCGAACTTGCTCTCTTATCAAGCGAGCAGAGAGAGAAAGCGTTTGGGTTAATGGCTGACGCCGTGAAAGCGCGAACGGGATTCGCTGCCCCTCTTGACGAATATCAACGTCCAAATGCTGAACAAAGCGCGTTGGAAATCAAAGACAAGAAAGACCTCATGTTGCGAGAATACATGCGAGATCCCAGCCTTGCATCAGTAGATCCTACTCTAATGCCCGCTATTAGAGAACAGCAATCTAAAGTCCTAAATGATAGGCAGCAAAGGATGACGGCGTTCCTAGAGAAAGACGGCAGCTTAACTAGGGCAACGTTCCCGGGAAAGTCGGATTCGCAAATTATGCTGAATTACCTTGACATGTCAGATTCGCAAAGAGAAAAGGCTGACGCTCTTCTAATAAAACAAGAATCCTTGGCAAGGTTAGATAAGGAAGCTGCGGGCGGAGCCCTGTTAAACGCCACGACGCCAGAAAATCCTGCACTTACCCGCACTTTTGCAGCTCTGGGAGAGTCTAATCAAGTTACGCTAAGGAGCGTGGCAGGAAATCCTTTAAGTGCGATGACTCCGCAAGGGCTCGGGCTGACAAGCGAAGGGGTTGAAGCTGCGGGAATGCTAAACAAAGAACAAGAATCAATAAATAAAAATCAGATAGAGAGCATGACGGAGCTTGAAAAACTTTTAAATGGTTATTCCAATGGGTTTATACCAGCTAGGAGTGGGAAGATCAATAATTACGCGAGAGGCTTCGCTCCCATGTTCATGCAAGAAAAACGTGCGGTTTTATCTAGCCCAAGTTACGCTGGACATAGAGACGCCGTTCCGATGCGTTCTAGCGTGTATAAAAATGCCGTAATCAACAGCGCTGAAATAGAAGTTCCGGCCAGTGAAGTATATAGTAGAATGTTCGGTCCAGCCGGTGCAAATATGAAACCTAAAAACCCATCAGAGACTCACGCTATATTAAACCCAGCTCAACAACAATCTTTAGGATTTAGTGCAGGATTTATTCCTAATTTCTCAACAGAACAATTTACAGCTGCAATCACAGAAGCTATGAAAAATGGAATAGCATCATTTGCAGGAGGAATGGTTCCAAATGTTTCTAATTCAAACATAGTTAATATAAATGACGAAAGATCATATCAAGGAAATTCAGACTCAATGATGGATGGTGTTTTAGATATATTACAATCTAAATTCCCGAAAGAAATGGGTAAAATGGGTCCAAGAATTGCAAAAAGATAAAAAATTATGTCATTCGCATCAGAAACAGTATTAAAATTTGACAACTCGTCGATAAGTTTTGCAGTAGCTACTCTCTTGAGTTACTCGATGCAAAATGAAAAAATGGGAGCATTTAATTACAGAAGGAAAGAAGTCATATCTTTAGAAGGTTTGTTTTCGCAAAAAGGCGTTGCGCAATCGGTCACCGAGCATTTTAAGGACGTCAAAAATCTTTTAGCTAATTCTGTTGATTTTGTTGATTTAAAACTAAATGACGTTTTGTATGGTAAAGCTAGATTTATTTCTTTCAGTTTTCCTACTTCAGTAAACTTCGATGAAAATGCAATTAATCTTTCTAAATTTACAATTCAATTAGAAATTATAAAAGTAGACGACGATAGCACTTTTGCGGACGCTAATTTGCCAAGCGACGTTAAAACTCTAAACCAGAGTAATGAGCTTTGGAAATGGTATAAATTAAAAGATTTTTCAGAAGATTTTTCTTTCAAATTAGGGGAAGATGGAAATTTTGAAGCGTCTCATAGTATTAGTTTTCAATACGACCCGGGAGAAGTTATTTTAGACGCGAACCTTACAATCGCCGCAGTGGCGGTGGCTAATGGTTTTTTTGCCCAAACTTTACAAAGCTTGTCTTCGATATATTCTCTTTATAGTTCTGCTGATTTTCAAAACTCTACTAGTGATTACGGATCGTCTCTCACGGAACAATCTGTTGATTTAATTAATTATAAATTCGCTTATTCTAAAAACTACACAGTCTTCTCGCAAAATAATGGGGCGTCCACATCCGAAACGATAACCACAGAAGTGAGCTACAAAGACGACGGATCAATAGAGGTGTCTGAAAAAGGGCGAATCAAAGGGAAGGGGGTTTCATACACATTAGCAAGAAATAACGCTGTCGCAAAATTAAATACTAATTTATCAGACGCTTATACTAGATGCAATGCTTCTTTTAGCAGGATTCAGGGGGTCCTTCCAAAATATAGCGGCTCGAACACTCTACAAACTAATCCAATATCAATCACCAAAGATTTAACAGATGTGACCTCAGAAGTTGGTTACGAAATAAAATTTACAACGAATCCAGCCTACTCTAATGTGACAAGCATACATACTTACTCCATACTTTTAAAAAAAGACAGCCTTGGAGTCTACGAAGTCTCTAAAGAAGGGTCCATCAGACTTTACACTAATAAAATAAAAGATTTTATAAATAAAATAAGCGTAGTTAAAGCAATAATAGACAGTGATGATCTTAGTGAAATAGATTCTTATTATAAAAAAATCTCTGGATTAAGCGATTCTTACGTTGGAATTAAAACAGCTTCGACAATGACTTTTGCGAAGTTCGGAGTGGAGACTTCTTATTCTAAAACCTATTCAAATTCTCCAACTTTAAGGGCTTCTGGCGCTAATGTGATAGTGAGAAAACTAACGACCACCGAAACTTGTACAGATCCAGTAAATAAATTCTCAACTATTAAATTAATAGGATCCTCTTCGAAGCTGTTAGGAAAAGAAATAATATACCAAACAAGACAACTATCGCAAGGATCCAGAAATATTTCTTTAGAAATGAAAATAGACAGAGAACAGCTTTATGACGGTTCAGCCAACGGAGTCAACACCTCCACCGCTTCAATATTTACAAAAATAAAAGACTTATTGACATTTGAAATCCTTGACGGACCGAGCGGTTATTTATTTAGTGGGTCCTCTCCATTGGTTTTGTCTATTTTTGCCAAAATATACGCCAGCTCATCTTTACAGCAACAGGATTTAACATATTTTCTAGATGATTTAAAATTATCTATAGATAATAACTATAATTTAAAAGTAGATTTAGTTTTTAAATTTTTAATGGCGAAGGAGCAAACTTAATATGTCAGATGTATTGGTAAAGTATAATAATGTCACACTACCCACTCCAACTCCTTACGTATCTGTAAATAACGAAATTATTAGATACGGAAGCAGATTTGCATCCGTAAATAAGATAACATTAAACGGACAAATAACAGGAACTAGTTTTGCCGCTTTAGCAACCGCTCAATCGGGTTTGGTTGGTATTTTTTCAACTAGTTACAAAACGTTAGCGATTACCGAAGGTATTGGCAGCTCCACCGATGCCATTGTTTTTTCCGGTTGTTCGTTTGAATCTATATCTTTCGATAGCTCTCGTTACAACAGAATTGTTCCTTATTCTATTGAATTACTGTCTTATCCTTCTGGCGACTCATTCTTTGGTATTTTAGAGCCGAAAGATGAGATAAGAATTTCAGCAGGCAATGACGGATTTGGAACGGTAAGTCATGCTGTATCGGCTAAGGGATTTTCTATCGGTAATGCAAATACGGCAATAAATAGTGCGAAAAATTTTGTTAGCGGAAGATCAGCCTCTGGAGTAGCAAAGATTGCGGCTATGAGTAAATTGGCAGGATCTATCACGGCTTTTACTCCTATTTTAGTAAACGTTTCTGAAAATTTAAATCGATTAGATTTAACTTATTCACTTGAAAAGAGTTATAAATTTAAATTACTAAGCGGAGTTTTGGGTTATAATTTTAATAAAAATTTTTTAACATCTTATTCGACGACCTTATCTTCCGGAGCCGGTGATGATTTTGTTACAGCTACGATTCAAGGAGAAATAAGACATCCTATAAGCGGAGCTGGAACTTTATCCGACCTATACAGCGAACTATCTACTTTAAGTCCTTACTCTGTTGTATCTGGGACCTACGGGTCTCCGAATGGTTTAACGTTTTGTTCAGATCCAATTACTTTCTCCGTAACGGAAAACTCAGGAGCAAAAAAAATTAATTTTAATGCATCTTATGACAATTCTGAATTCTACGGAACAGACGGCCCGTATTCTTACGGCGGATGCTATTTCGACGCCCAAACGTCTTGTTCCGTTGACGAATTGACGAAAACAATAACGGTAGATGTAAAAGGGGAAGTAAAATGCAGAGGAAGTCGAGCGAATAGATCTACGAGTTCTTCAGGTTATTTACAGCAATTTTTAACTAGTGGAACAAGTTTGTCAGTTCCTAGAATTTATGATTTCGCTAACTCTTTCTATACTGCGTATCTTGGAGACACAACTCCTCTTTTTACTTTAAACATTATTCCTAATTCTGTAGAAGTAACTTCAAACGCTCAACTAGGGACGGCGTCTGTTTCGGCTAGTTTCGATAACAAAGATAAACTTAACTCGCTAGGATCTTCGGATTATTCAATACAATACACTCCGTATAATACTGTATACTCTTTTGCTTCTTCATGTAATGATTCAATTAAACATTTAGTTGTAGATATCAATACTCAAAAAAGAGAAAACGTGAGTTTAGATATTCAAATAGCAAACCCAGGATCAACCGAACTTAGTCTTTTAAATTCAAAAACTGGAATATTTGGAGATTTCGAAACTAATTTTATCCAGCCGCTGACATTAGCCGGCTTAGACTCTCTTCAAAAAGAAGTTTCAACTTCTTCCGTTGGAAATAGCTACGGAATTGATGGTAGTAAAGTAGGGTCAACAGTTAGTGCTTCGTGTGCGTATTCTTTCGAATTGTCATCAACCGAATTAGCTAAACGAAAAATAATTAAATCACAATAACATGAATGAACTAATAAAATCTGGATTTTTGAATCGAATATTTTGCCCGATGAATTCTGTTGTAGTTGATTATGATTTTAGAAATGTTTCGTATACTGGCTTAACTGATTCTTCTGGTAATACAGGATATTTAGTATTTAATAGAATTACTGGTACTGGTTCTCAATATTCTGGTTCTAATGTTTATGATTTTTATAATCCAGCTTTGAGCGTTTCTGATACTGGGAGGATTTCGAGCTCTATAGTTAGTGGAAATTTTGGCGGTAATACTAAATTAAAAGTTTTAGGGAAAGTCACTCTGAATGATTGGACAATTTTTACTGCTTTTAATCATCTGGAAACTGGATTTTCTAACGTTAGCAAAGTCATTTTCTCTTCAAGAAGCGGAGACTCTTCGGTTTCGGGATTAACCTTCGGAATCAATGGATGCAATAGATTATTTTGTGAATACAATACTCAATCCAGCGGGAAAAGAATATATACAGTAGATGATGATTTAGATAATAAAAATTTAGTTTCATTATCGAAAATAAATTCTGATCTTTTTATTGGCGTTCATCAGTTTAATGATTCGCTGAATAAGCTGTCAACAGATTCTCAATTTGAATTATTAGATTTTACTCCTTCTGATAGTTTTTATATAGGAGGCATGAGGGTTTCTGGTTCTAGTTATAGAAATTTTAGTGGTAATATTAATAGTTTTATGGTTTTAGATAAAGGCTTGAGGTTCGCAGAAAGGAATACGTTTGCTAAAGCTTTCTTTTGCTCGGGATTTGCTCCAAGCTTTTACCAAGACGAGACGAATAATTTTATTAAGGTAACTGGGTTAAAATTTGAAAGCCTTCCTATCTCGACGGGCATTACTGGTTACGTCGCGATCTTGGCGGGAACTGAAACCGTAGACGGCGGGGTGATCAATAGATATACTTATTCAGGAGTCACTGGCGTAGTCTATGAGACTGGGGTAGTTGAGATGACCGGAATCGCGTCTGGAACATCGACTCGGACCTTCTTTTATGAAGCTAGCGGCTTGATTGATTACGGCTACTCCGTGCCTTTTGGTAATTCTAAGATCCTTCTCTCAAGTAACTTCGGATCTTCCCTCAAGGAGGTTTATAGTTTTTCCGGAGTTAATAATGATGATTTAAATTTGATTCCGAACTTTTCTCAGGACACCAACACTTACTCCATATTTTCAACGGGAGCTGGAGAGTGGCTCAACTTGTATGTAAATGGCATAAGCCAAACTTTAGCGACGGGCTTCAGCTCTCAAACAACCGGAGACTTTATCATTTCAAAAAAGTCTATAAGATCTGAATTGTTTTTCGATGTTTTTGATTTTCCTATTTATGATATCATTTCTGGATCAGGGTCTCTAACGGGTCTTACAACTCAAGACGTGACTAATGGATCTAAAGCTTTTAGCGGATCTTACATTAACAATCGAGATTTATACTTAAATGGTATGAAATTAACGTCTGGAATAGACTACTCCGGAGTCGGTGCAACAGTTGTATTGTCCACTACTAATTTGACAGATGGAGACATTCTCATCTTACCAAAGCATAACAAAAATCTTTCTAGATACACAGGATATAATGATAATAATTTTGATACAAATTTAAGTCTTTTCGACGAGCAAATTTGGGTCAATGGATTAAGACAAATTAAAGGAACAGATTATCAAAAATTATCAAATTTTAATTTGAACTACTCTACGTTTTCTTTAGACCCTATGACTGATATTATTTATAATAATAATACAGATTATTTCAACGTGTAATCTAAATTAAGGCATATGGCAAAAGTTCAAAATAGCAGCAGCATAAACATAACAAGAGTGATAGGAACCGTAAGCTCGGCTCTTGGAAATAAAATTTTCAATGGTTACGTTTATAATTTATCTCTGACCGTCGGCTTTAACGGAGAGCCTTCCGCCTTAATTCTTAATTTAGCCTTGGATAAAACGCTAAAAAATGTCAGCAAACGTAATGACGTCATAGATCAAAGAAAAAAAGATATAGCCAGCGCAACCCAAACCCTAACCTTGACACGCTCGGGAGGTGCGCAAACTTTTAGTGTCCTAGCAGATAATGATTTCGATATAAATGAAAATCATATAGGTATAAGGAGTGGTTACAATATCTCCATTAACGGTAACTCGAGTTCTGCTGAAAATTACGAATTGTTTAATTTTAAAATCATAAGTTACTCGATCTCCAAGAAAAACAATGAAAAAATTCTCACATTAACTTTACACGATAATTCTATTGTTTTAAATAAAATTTTTGTTGGTGTATTGGGTCAACATGTTGCTCTGGATTTAAGGTCGGAAAAAATAGCAAAAATAACTGACATAAAAATATTTTGCCCTGCTGTAAATCTCAAAAAAGAAGAGATGAGGACAACTCATTACAAGCAATTATTGCATTTTACAGCGGATCATTTGGCTAAAAAGTTAAAGATAGACGAAGACACATGCATATTGGAATCAGGATTTACTCTCAAGGAAATAGCAATGCCTGATAAATGTAAGAAAGAACTGGACGCATTAGGAGCTTATACCGACGAGGAAATTTCACAAGACTGTCGTCAGTTTATCCAGAAGGAGCCGGCATGTATCGAAAAGGAATTATCGGGATGTATTAACGAAGACCAATTTAATTATATCACCATCAAATCAAAGGATCTTCAAAAATCTATCCAAAGAGGTTACGGAGCCGTTATTCTAGTGGGGGAAGAAGACTTTAAAGATTCCCAGTGTTCTAGTTCTGAGGTTACTTACTCGTTTAGCACGCTGCTAGCGGCGATGAAAAAATTAGGAATTAAAATATTCACAGAGAGCGATTCGCCTTCTTTGATAGATAAGTCAAAAGGAAGAATAAAAAAGAATTTTTCAGGAACACTTAAAGATGTTTTAAACCAATGGTGCGACATATACTCTTACTCTTACGTTGTAGATTTTTCGAGTTCGTCTGAGATTGTCATAAAAGGAATTGATTTATCCAGCAATACCTCTAAAGAGACAGTTATGTCAACGAAGCTTAATTTAGAAGATTTAGAGACTTCTAGCTCAAATTTCGTCATCCAATCTCAAGACTTTGACTACGACTTAAGTCAAAAAAAATTAAATTTGTATTCTTCTTTTTATTTTAAAGAAGCTAGAGATAATAACACCTCTTTTGAGTCGAGCCTTGGCGACAAAAACTTCTACAATATGAATTTAGCCAGCATCTTTCCAAAATGGTTTGGGCTCAGGGAGCCGTATTATATTATTGGTTTGAATGGAATACAGGTTTTTGACAAAGAAAATCCATTAGGAAAGTTCTTAAGTCTAGATTTTTGCGGAGCTGGAAGGGGCTATAAGGAAGTCATCACATCCGCCGTCTTGGGAAGATTTAGCCCGAAGTTGCGACAGATTTACAATTATAGAATAGGAGCTTTTCGAGCTTTGGGATTCTTGACCGTAACTGATGAGGTTATGAATTCAAAATTAAATTTAGGCAACGATACGGAAATGCTACTCGAAGAGGCTATCTCTTCTATATTAGAGATCCAATCTAAAAATTTATTCGATGCCGAAGGCGATGCCGTGTATGATTTTCATTTTGGCTTTTACAATCAAGAATTAGTAAATCAAATAGAAAGAATCGAATCTTATATTGCTGATTTTCTAGGGAAGCATTATTGGACTGATTATTTTGATGTTAAAGAGGGGTCTTCAGGTAATGAAAACTCATTAAGTCAATACGAAATAACGTCAATGCCTGCTGTTCAAAAATATTACGATGAACAACTTTATTCTATACCGCTTTTTACAGAGGGTCGGTTTTTGATACAAAAACTAAACGCTGTATACGAAGGTTCTGAAAGTTATTTTAATGCTTACTCATCTTTAATCGCCGCCAAGAATTTGGCTGACACAGTCTGCAAATCTTCGGAAAGTGATTATATAAAAAAGCTTGCCGATAGTGAACAGTTAAAAAAATTAATATTTTATTCAGAAAGGCCTGGCTCTGCTTACGGCGTTTTTGAAGAGCTAATTAGACAAATAGAAATATTTGAATATTCCGTCGGGACCTCTGAACACTTTGAACTAAATTTGGCGGATCTATATTCTCCAGGGTTTAAAGAGTTGTCCCCCGTAACTCTTGCGTTACTTCAGGCGGTCTTGCCGGTGAATATTTCAAGTTTGGTGGTGGGAGATTTTAAATTTGGTCTTCTTTATTCTATAGCGAATAACAGGAGTCTCTTCACGTTCGAAGAGGTAAAGAATGATGTACCAGGCGAATTTATTAACCCTATCGAGTTGCAAAATCAAATCAGATCACTATGCGAAGTGATAGGTAAACTGAATGAAAACGCAGATCTTAAGAGTAAAAAAGATAAAAAAAATGATTGTAGTAAAACAGTCTTATATGAAATATGCGTTTTTCAAAGCGAAATGGAGAAGATCAGCAGCGATGCGTCAGCCGTAAAACAATCAGCTCAAGGACCAAACCCGCTTAAGTGCCGTAGAGTTAAGATTACAAGAAAAATGCCTCCTCAAGATATAGTTTTCGCTCAACTAATGAAAGTGAGTTTGAGCGGGCGTCTCTCAGCCGACCTAGATGAAGAAACCATGCTTAACCAGATCAGGATTCACAACTACCGACTAACCAGAAATGGTGATAGTAAATATAAAGCTACGCTGGACAATAAGGGCAGATGGTATATGAAAAACATAGAAGGCTCGGAAGAGCCCGCGATAGTGTTGTATACAAAGAATTTAAACAAAATCATTTTTGAATCCATAATATTCCCTTCCGAAGAAACTTATAAGATCAGATTAATGAGTAAAACAAGTTCTGAAGTTTTCGTCCCTTTCGAGCAGTTCGTGAAGGGTGGTTTGGAAGACTCTTCGGATATATCAAAGATATTAGAAAGCGATGCATTTTCTGTAGACATATCCTTAAACAACGTAACGCCAAACATTAGAGGATTATTTGGGGACCAATCGACTCCCGCGTTTGCGTTAGACACGGTCTTAGATACCGCCGAAGTAGACCCCGTCATTATGCATTACCAAGGTTACACACTAGATACTCCAGCCTACCAATTCACAACGCTTACAAAGTTTCATGAGACATTAAAAAAATATTATGATGAAAAAAACATTTCAATACAAGGTCCGGCAGTATCTTTTTCTGCTGAGCTTTTTTGCAGCTCAATCAGCTCAGGATTGAAAGATATATTATCAGTAAATAATGGCTTGAGTAGTCTGAATATGACTCTTGGGGAAGGAGGTCTAAATTTAAAATGCCAATTTAATAGCAGGCCCGCTAAACCGCTCTCAATGGAAACATTAATTTACAATAATAAACCTAATATAAAATTTCAAAACACGAACTTCTTGGTATGATCATTTCCGGAAATACTAGTCGAAAAATTTTAAGAGAAAATAGATTTTCTACGAGTCTGGATGTGTCTTTGAATAATTGCACTGGGCGTTCTGAAATCGGCTTTAGCGGACAAGGAATTACTTATAAATTTAGCTTCACAAGCGGAAAAATTTTTGATCCCGAAAATAGATATTTTTCATCCTATCTCCCAGATAAGTCAGTAAATATACAAACTAATTTTTCGGGAACGGCTTATAATTATTCTATTAATGGATCTAGAATTTTAAATTCTGGATTTAAACAAAATTTCTATGCGGAAAAATTTTACATTAACACTACGGGCACCGTATTAGATGCGTCTATAGAAATAAAATCTAAAAAACCAACTCTTTCATTAAGCATTCCGGCTTCTTTTATTTCTGAGTCTGATTTAACTGGATATTTAATTACTGATTCTATTAGCGGGTTTAGTTTATTTTCTGGGTATTTTGATCAATTTTCTTCGTTTTCTTTTTCCAGCGGCTCCACAGGAATAATTTCAGCTTCTTCTCCTGGCGTTGTTATAATATCTGGAAGTTCTGAAGTTTTAGGAAAATTAACTTCTCAAGCTTTTTTCGACACGTCAGCGGGAAATTATCCAATACGGTTTTCAGTTGAAAGAGTAGAGAAACCTTATCTTAGTTATACATTTGAGATTCTACAAGGGTCGGATTTTTTAGACAAGCTGTCCACCTCTTCGTCGAATTCTAACGTCTCGAAAGTCGGGGGTTTAATTCTAGATTATAGTTATCAAACAAATTCATCCTCACTAATTCCGACATCTCTTCCTCTAGATATTTCTTTATCATATTATTCTGGAATCACCGGCTACTACGGACTCGTGACGGGCGTCCAAGTAAATAGTGGGGGAAATGGATATTTAAGTATTCCGACGATAACGTTCAGTGGCGGCGGTGGCAACTCAGCCTCTGGTAGCGCAATTCTCGGGGGCACTAGCTTAAATTACGACGCTGTCTTAGGTGTTCAAATGACGTCTTTCGGCTCGGGCTACACTTCGACTCCAGTTGTTACGTTTTCCGGAGGCACGGGGATAATAAACAATATTCTTCCGACAATCGCTTCTGGGTCAGGTCTAACGACTTTTTATACTAAAAGTTTTACTGGTAGCTTTGATTTATCTACAGGGTTATGGCCAAGTCTCGAAAGTTATTCTAGTAAATCTTTCGTATCTGGAACCAAATATATAAAAACAGGACATTCGATTTCTGAAAGTTCTTTAATAAATATTGAAGTTAAATACAATATTTCGTTTAATAATGATTTTATGGTGGCTAAATTGGTAATTAGCGGGGCAAATAGTAATATAATAGAAAGATATATAACAGGAACAAAATAATGAAAAATGATTTAAAGCGTTCAAAATTAGGATCTAGCGTTATTCCTTTATACATAGCCAGTTGGGATGGGGTTCAAAAAACCTCCAAAGACGGAGTAAGCAAATGCGAGAGCGATCTTCTTAAAAAAGCGATAGATGCACAATTGGGGGATGATATGTCGTTGAATTTTAAAGATAATTTTGTGAATTATAAATTGGGTTATATTTTGTGCGTGAATACCCCAGCTCTTTTAAATAAGTTTTATAAATCAGATGAGCAAGAAAAAGTTAAACCGACTGACCCGAAATACATTCCTCCAACTCGATTTACTAAGGTTCTTATGCCGCCTGAGTTTATCAGCAGACGAACTTCTTTATCTTCCGAATATAAGCTGGGAGAAAAATTAAATGTTCGAGCGGGATACGAAATAATAAACAAAAAACAAATCGCAGTTTATAGAGACACTAATGCAAAAGGAAGAAGTAGAATGAAAACGGGCGGGGGAGGGGCTGTTGCGGTGTGGAGTTGAGTTATGAAACTTCCTAATTCAAAAAAGGTAAAGATAGGACACCGGCCAAGTCATTTGGAGCACAATTCTTTAGCCGTCGCTTTTAATAGCAGAATACTTTCCGGACTTGGAGACTGTGCTTGGAGAATATTTTATTACGCTTACTCAACTTTTAGAGGAGTAAGGAATCCTCAAGATACCAACTTCCCAGCGCAAGATGAGTGGTTTACTTTTTACGCAAATATTGAACCGAAAATGGGCTATGGAAGGATTAGCTGGCCAGAAAGTCCAGCGGGATATCCCGAAGGGGCTAATGTCGCTAATCCGTTTTTAGCGTGGATATTCGGAAACGCAGGCAGAGCTACGGCGCCGAATGGCGAAAAAGACAAGACTTCTGGCGAAATTCATGGATATTGGTCGGAACCGGTAAGGCTAGGAGGGCTAGAAGTTAGTCCACCCGAACTGCCGGAATACGATTACGGACACGCAAGCCTAAATACTGTTTGGCACGACTCCGAATTTCAAAGAGGCTGCGTAGCGTATATTAAAAACTATAAATATGAATCAGGACGGAAAGAAATGCAATTGTTATCTCTTGGAATCGTTGCTGCTGCAAGAAAACATTTAAGATTTGTAATGGATTCTGCGTCTTTAGGTAAATACGCACCAAGTTTTGTTCCCTACGTGAATGGTAGAGGTGGAATTTTTAGGAAGAAAAACGCTTCAAAAGATCAAATTGGGCAAGCAATGTTTTATTACCTAAGTTATTTTAGGGGATCAGAAGATCAAAGAGCTAAGCACAACCTTACTGGAAATGATGTGGCTACAGATGGATTTGATTTTGAAACTTTTTTTTCTAGGCAGTTCCTGTTGGCTCCGAACTATTCTTTTCCGAGATACGAAAAAGACGGAGCAGGTGTTGAAAAAATAGACTCTTTTGGTAACCTCCGAATAAAATATGATCCGACAGGCTATCCCGAGCTTTATCCAGAGGCTCTGACTCTTGGTTGGGCTTACCCACTCCAAAACACTAGTGAATTAAATATAATTAAAACAGTAAATGATGATAATTTTTTATTTAAAGATCTCAACAACAATTCAGAATTCAATACGAGTCCATTACCAGCATATGATTTAAATAGGTTTTGTTTGTCTAGTATTTTTATACAAAGCTCGGACATCGCTGTACAGTACGAATTTGAATCCGAGGTTTTGTTGCGAGGTTTTTTAATAGATATGTATGTAAATGGAAATTTATACGAAACAATTCCTATAATTCCAGATTATAAATACAAAGCGGATCGGTCAACGGGGCAGACTAACGAGAATCTTAAAAACTCCTACAAACAATATTACATATATCAATTTAACAAGATTCATCACTTTCCATACCCAGTGAAGGGAAAAGTTTCGTTTAGAGCTAGAGGTACTGAAGGCATAGAAGTGCCCACTCCGAAAAAACACGGGACAGTCTGCTTAGGGTTAAAAATCCCAAACGCTCCTGATAAATTTGCAATATTAATAAAATTCGCACATGTGTTGGAGATGAAACCCAGCGCCGCAGACGCTTACGTTATAATGAGGGTGGCAACCACAGAAGGGCTTGGGTTGAACCCTGGCGATATGGACCCAGTTGGCCATTTTAATTCTGACGCGGTTAAAAACGTTTTTACAAACTATATAAAATATGGAGTAGCTTATAACTTATCCAGTGCGCGTTTAGCTGAGAACGATGTGCATGTAAGCGCAAATCCTGTTTACGAATCGGCCAGAAAATTCATATCCAGTCATATAAAAATGGCAGATAGATATTCCTTAGTTGATTACGCAATCGAACGGGGTCGGTCTGTTTTGTATTTTAAAAGATACCGATTCGGAATGAAAAAAATGGGGATGGACTCCTTTAGAGGTCTCGGCCCGTCTATCACTCAAGTTGGGAATAGAAATATGATCGGATCAGTAACAGAAACTTTTATTCCAATTACTCAAGGAAAGGAATATATAGTATTGGATATGGATAAAAGTTCGACAACTTATATCGACTACGTCTGGAATGGTGAGAAGACCTCTTTCAAACATGGATCTATTTTTACAGGTGGTAATTATTATTATGCTTCGTATTTTTCTAGCCCAAGAATAGCAATTTACGAATTAGACGGAATAATTACTAGAACTCATGTCTCTAGGACTCAATCATCGGAGATTATGGTTGACGACGTGAAGCAAAAGTCTCCGGGAGCAATAAGTAATGAATGGTCAATGTTCATGTCTTATAATTTATATCACCCATCTAACTCATCAGCTTGGAAGCCAGAAATGTATGGAGATATTATGGGAGCTTTAAACGCGAGGTGCCTAACAAGCAGTTACGCTTTAGAGAACGTTAGCCGGACATCTAAAAATGTAAAATTACATTTAGCGAACGTCAGTTGGAGACAATACGATAAACCACTAATAGTAGAGTCTCCCTCCGCTTACAATTACATAGAAGGAGCAAACACTAATTTACAATACGCCCAATGGGCAGGGAACAATGATTATATCGAGGATTTCGCGTCGAGTTGCTCGATATATCAAAAGCCTTATTACATTAGGTCTGTAACTAGAGTTAATGAATTCGATCCGACATGCGACATAATAAAAGTCACTATAGAGGGGAGGCTTAAAGCTCTTGGCAGCATTATCCCCGGAAGTTTTAGAGAAAATGTAAGACAGTGGAAATCTAGAATGCTCGCAGAAAACGTAAGAACCGATGAAAATGCTATAATATCATATTTACTATCTATGGGCATCGCTCATTGCAAAAGAGAAGTCATCGGAGACGTAGCTTTGGATAACCAAAATTTTTGGGCTGGCAATCGTCCTTGGGGGTGCTGTTATCCTAGATTTTATTTTGTTAAATTAATTCCTTACGTATCTCGCAATTCAATAATGTATTCTGATCACTATCGACAAATGGAATATTATTTAAGAGCAATGTGTAATGGGTTCGTAAATACGCAATCTGAGCTTTCCGCGACTGAAATACAGACAGCAATTGATACTGGAGATTTGGGGACTCAATCCGTCGGAGGATTCGACTCAGCAGTTGGAGATTATCTATTTGAAGACTTAATGAGCAATTCCTATGACAACTCTCAGAAAAACAGATCAGCTGTAAGACCAAATATGAGTTCCGGAGGAGGCGGTTGATGAAAATATGAGTGCCGTTACCGATAATATAAATTTTTTAACTGGAGTTTTATCTGATCCAAATTTAAATGTTACACAAAACACTTACGGTCTATGGGTGTCTACTTTTGAAAATTTAAATGTTAATGAAGATGGATACGCCTTTCCAGAATTTCTAGTGGAAGATATAATTACTTATCCATTTGCCCTTACTGGAACAGTTTGGACGTTGCCAGATAATGAAGGCAACCTCACTAAATCAAGGTTTTTTATATCGTCGGGAGTAAAGGGGGAAAGTTACGAAGAGACGATACAGATCATTGCAGACATAACAGATTCTTACATTTCCGGTTTGTCTCCATATATTTTTATACCTGGGATAAGTTTTTCTGGTAAAATATATAGAAGGTGTGAAATCACTGGAATTAATATCTCTCAGTTCTCGAATAAAGAGCTGCTAGTCATATCTGGCGAAGATTGGCAAGACACTAAATTATTAATTTCTGGAAATAATCTTGATTTTATTTATGGATATCAAGATACGGGATATAGTGGTTATTCTAACGAGGTCTCTACAAGATATAAATTCTTATATGATGACAGCAAAAACTCTCCGGTCAAAAATTCTTTTTCATTCGACCCTCCATCTCAAGTGGAAGAAGGTTCTAGTTTTAAATATCGGGTATCTAGAAAGAGCGATCCTTTCGGATCTTTTTTCCCCGCAGAAACTAACGCAAACGGGCAATTATTAATAAATTTACCAAATGATGAAGTATCTGAACAAATAACAAGCTCAGTTAATTATAATTTTTCGACTCCTAAAGTTATATCTTTTTCATCTGACGAGGTGAAGACGGTCCTTGATCAATCCGATCCTTGCATAAAAAGTGGTTTGGATGAATCCGTAACTGGCGTTAAGGTATCAAAGGCGGGTTCAAATTTACAAATTGATTTACTTGCTACTGGTAGCTATAGTGGAATTTATAGAGTAAATGTAGTAATTCAAGAATCAAGTGGTAATGTTGGTATAACTAAAATAGGCTACGTAATGTCTGGATATAACGCGTCCGGTATCGGCAGTGGAATAATAAATCTTGCATTTGGTTCTGGAGTTTACCCAAGAACAATTCAAGATGGGCAATCTTATAATTATACAGATTTCATGACTGAAGCTGAAGCGTTGAATCAATTAAAAGAGCAGGAAGAAATAAAATACGCATCTTACTTGGAAGATACAACCGAAAATATAGATGAAGATCAGAAATTCAAAAACGATTTGATGATAAACGAAGATTTCGCTGCATTAAATAGTAATCAAGAATCTCCACCAATAAAATCATTTTTATCAAATTTCCCATTGCCTAAAAAAATAATTTCAAAAGATTATTATACAAATTATTTAAATTCTGGAGAAACTTACATCATCACTCCCATATCGGCTTATTCTATTCCTATATTTGTTTATTGCGGCAATGAATCTTTAGCTTTAGGTAGGGCATTCGGAACTCAAGAGGTGAAGCTTATAAATCCAACAGCTCTTGGTTTGCGAATAGATGAAGTGAGTTTTTGCAAAGGAGATTCTGCTTTAGATGACTATCGAGAAGCGGGTGAGGATGTTTATACTGAAAACGGCACCGTGACACGAATCCCAAGTGACGGTATCATAAAAAAAACAAATTATATAGATAAAGAAGCTTGGTTGAATGCTATAAATTATTTTTATACTAAAAACTACGTCAATTCTTTTACTGTATATCCAACTTTAGCAGAGAGTAGTTATTCTGGTTTTTTTGCTGGAGCCTTATCTAAAATTAACCAGGACATAGGTGGACCCAAACAAAATTCAAGTGAAAATTCTTTCTTAACTAATGGTGGGAAAGTGCCGAGAATATTTGTCGAAAGGGAAATCTATACAGAACCTTATAATGAAAGTCAAATTTCAGAATTTAACAGATCATTCACTTCTGGATCTAAGATCGCTATTGGCTCAAAATTAACGACCACACAAAACGACAGACTGTATTGTGTCCAATCCTACGGAGATGTCCCCAATGATCCGAAAAGCTTCTTTCCAGCCCAAAATTACAACGAGAATTTAACATTCGAGAAATTTCTTGAGCACAGCGGCTTATCATACTCTACTGGCGATTCAATCGGTAAATTGCTTTTTAACCCGATTAATGATAAAAAATGCCTTAGAGTAGAATACGCCACCGGATTGAATAGCACGTTTAGTTACAATAGTTACTCTGGAGCTGTGGCTTGGACGGGGCTTAATGGAGCCGCTATCTCAATAGCTAATCAAGATATAAAAAATTACGCATATCATTTATATTCACACACGGGAACTTCAGACCCTTTAACTTTCAACAAGTCGAACATAAAAAACAACGACCCAGCTTCTGTAATTTCAGGAAAAGCGGCTGTATTAAAATTCTCAAAAAAGAATTTTGAAAATGCATTATCTACGGAGTTCGTAGACAATACTTTATTCCAAGCGACATATCCTTCCATAGCAGACACTGGTCTTGCGCTGGTAGACCCCGCTCTAATTAGATTTAATATTCAAATTTATAAATACGAATTAAAACCTAAAAACACGACTCATCAATGGTCTATTTTTAATAAAAATCCAATTAATGACAATAATTATGGCAGTAAAGAATCAGCGGGACTCATTACGCCTCGCTTTTTTGAGGAAACCCCTCTAGAAACTAGAAATTCAAGCGCGGTTCTTTTCAGCTTTCCGAATGGCCCATTTACTTCAAAAAATCACGAAGGCTCTCCAGTTACGACTGCGCATATAACTAGCTTAGAGGAGGGACTTTTCGAGAACAACATAATTGTTACCGAAGAGTCTAAAAATGTTCTTTCTTATGAATCTAATTGTGTTTTAGATTTTGCTCACAACAACAGGCTTGTCAAGCAGCTAGCTCCGACCAATCCCGAGTCGATCACTCTTTCAAAAACAAGAAGATTAAAAGTCACAAAAATTAAATACAATTTTTACACGAAGAACCTCGTAATCATTGGCGACGCCGGTTCTCGTAATTCGATATATAACAACGGCGGATGGAAATACGAGTTGCAATATAAGAAAAAAGATCCTACCGATTTAGTTTGGAAAAAGGTGACTGAAAGCAGGGAATTTTTAATAGATGAAATTTCTTGCAACTTCGGTGTGATACCCTCCGAATACCTCGACTTTAACCAAGGAGTCCATTTTCTATCAATGGTAGCTTTTGAGGTTAATCTACCACTATTCTTAGATGACAACGATTACGAATTTAAGATAGTAAAATATAAAAGACTTGGAATCTCGACCTCGTCGGTGGAGGTTATCAAAAAAACAAATTTTATTCCCATTCAGGCTTCGTGGTCTGGCAACGCTGCATGTCCTCGCTTTGACATTTATCAAAAAGATACTGGAAATAACTTAACGCTGCTAAGGTCAGAACTCGTTTTGAAGACGTCTTCTTATGCTGTCCCCGATGTTAAGCAGAGTTATATTGATATGGGGTTGGCTAATTTTGGATCCCTTAATTATTCTGGATATTACGACATTGTCGTTTCCGGAATCATGCCTTCAACCGCCAAGGTTTCAAGTTCTCTTTCGGGCGAATATGGATTTGAAGTAGGAGATACATCTTCCGATTTAAAAGTTAATAAGATTATTAATCTAAATACTGTTACCACAGCCGTGCTCGTTAGTGGCGTAACGTATTCGCCGATGTTGAATTTTAACAATCCAGAATCAAAGAACTCAACTTTTGAAATCGATCAAAATCATAGCGGTTATTATTTTGTGACGGACTCTGCGACGAGCACGTTAAAGGGAATAACTGGGCAAGCTTTCGAAGCTTACGTAGCAAACACTGGGTCTTTGAGCTGTAGCGTGGGCGGGACAAGCTTAATTAGTGGCTATGTGGCTGCTATTAGCGGAACACTTCCTATAGCAACGTCAGGGCTGCAAGTTTTAGGTTCTGGATCTTTAAGTCTAAATAATATAATTAATAATGATGTAATTTATTTAAAAAATAACTTTACTTTTCTAGATCCTATTGATGGAAAAACGTTTTATTTAATTAATGATTCTGCTTCTAGCATAACGGGACTTTACAACTCCATTAATTACTCTTTCACGGGGGGAAAAACTTTCCGCATGACCAGCGCCGCTTCAGCCTTAACTACGGGTCTAACTTTTTCTAATGTAAACATTCAAGACGATTATATTTACTCTAATGCTGGATTAACAAATTTCGATCATTTAAACTTAACTTTAAGCTCTGCCGTCACAGATCTTCCGGTGTATAATGCGTCTAGAAACTCTTTAAAAATAAACAACGTTACAGTATTAGCTCCCGACTCTTTTAATTTTGTAACGTGGAGTGGCGCTAATACGCCGAGCGGTGCCTTAAAAAATTATTTCGATAGCATAAGAATATACCTTAAGGGAAGCGAAGATAATAATCTTATAACCTTACTAAAAGACGATACAGAAATCATAATCACGAAGTTCCTTAAAGATACTTCTAACGCTTACTACTTCCTAAAAGACGAAGCGGTGAATAGGGATTTAAATATAAAAATAATAAACAGCTCGTCTACAACTTTCATCCCAAGTCAAAAACAAGATTTTAAATTAATAGTAACTAGAGATGCTAATGGAATCAATTTTAAAATAATTTACGCGTCTAAAAACGCAAGCGTTGCTCTGAATGATGATCGAGAGCAACTTATTATACTTAAGGGAGACTCTGCTCAAGAAATAAATTTGAAAGACGCAGGAGATTTGCTATATCAAAATTCTTTTGTTTACTTCGTGAATAAGAGCTCTAAAGACGCAATATTCACATACGGAATAGAAAAAACCGCTCTTTCTCAAAACCAAATTGCAAGAATTTTCTTAAAGGACTCTGAGGCTACAGTTGAAATTTTAACGCAGGCTCGAAGCCATTTCGAATTTACAATAGACCCAGTAACCCACTTAAATTCAACAATTAATATTTTAAATTTAGATTTTTGCGATGCTGAAATTAATTTTCCAGATGTGGTCAACTTTACCGGGCAGGAGACTTTTCTTATTTGCAAAAATAGACTCTTTCCCAATAAGATTGATACTTCAAGCTTAATATGTCCACCTGATTTATTAGACAATTCCAGCACTGACGAGTCAAATGAATTCAAAAATTTAGGTTTGAATTCTATGTTCTTGAATGTCCGCAAACAATCTCAGAACGACACCAGGCCCACCCTTGACAGAGTATGGCTTACAAACCGCATTGGAAATTATGGCAAGCAGAATTTGAATAGCGTCCCTCAAGAAACGACTCCAGATTCACACACGGCTAAAACGGCTAATTATTTTTACGTAAACGAGACAGGATTATCCAACTTTACTTTACGAGATTTTTACAATAGAAAATCAAGCTATGATGGTAAAATATTTTTTCCAAAAATGCAAAAGATAGACATTCAATCTTTTGATGAAAAAAATTCCATTGTAAATTTAGAATCTAGATCTCTGTCTTTTGATTACGATCCTGATGGAGATATAAACGGTAGATTAGAGGTTTTGAAAACGTCAGACGAAAGCGTCCTGAGTTACGAAAGTGAAAAGGGGTCTACAGCTATTACTTTCAGCACGGTTTTAGAAATGGAGCAGATCTGTGCGAATTTCGCTTACGACTCCGTTTTCGAAGACACTACAAATAAAACTCTGGCAAAAAACAGGCTAGTGAGAAATGGCAGCTCCTCCACTGCTATTTTTCCAATTTATAACAAAGATGAATTTTTCATAGCAAAGACAATAGCTGACGACACTAGGACTGATGTTAAAAATATTTATTATATAATTTTGGGATCCGAAACTGATGTAGATGCTATTATCATTCCAGACGCTTTCGGAGAAACTGATATAGTTATTAAGAATAGCTCTTCTAGATCTTATCCTATAAAGACTCTGAGCGACTCTGCAATTACGATGATATTGCCCAACCAGCAAATTCAATTATCGTATACCAGCTCTTGGGCTTTTGCTAGCAATACTGACAATGCTGATAATTCTTCCGACTGGAGGGTTATTAGATTTTCTAATCAAGACTTGGAAATTGATTCTGATCATCCGCTGAAACTTATTTACCCTGATAAAAATAATGAAATTGATACTGATGAATTTTTAGACAAATTCATTGGTAATTCTTTGATAGCTGGGCTTAACACATACCAAATCATTGATGTGGATTCAGCATCTACCATAACCCCAAGCGTAGCATTAAGAATATATTGCTACGGAAGAAAAGCCAAAACTCAAGTAGCTTTAGCAGGGCGGCCTTATTTTGTTAATGCTTTTTATTTATATGCAGATTTCGAAGGTGAAATAGTAAAAAGAAACGAATTTTATTTCCAAGGATCAGTCAAGCCACTAACAGTGATCGAGAGACAGCATGAGGATCTCTTAAAATATTCCTGGAATCAGACTTACATTAGTATTCCAGACGTGATTTTTATTCCTATAACTTCTCAATTGATGACTTATTATTTACCTAATCTGTCTCAGCCTTTAGTTGAGGGCGGGGAAATTCTTGGCGAAACCATTCATAACAAAAAAATTATTTTTGTTAATTTGGTTAGAGCCAACTCCTCGACGCCGAATCAGGTGGTAAATTATTCAGACGCATCGACGGAAAATCTTTTAAATATTGATTCATTACTTGTTTATCAAGCGTCAAAAAGCAATAATGAGCCGATAACTTATTTTTGGACGGAGCTGACCGAGGACAAGCCCGTCGTCAAAACAGTTTATCCGACTTTGAAAGGTGTCGAGGGAGTGAGTGACACGTCTGATTCAATATACACTAATGGAAATGAAATTGTTTATCTTTCTAATTTTGATCAATTTTACATTAGCAAAAATAGCTTCAAGAGTAATACGTATGAAAATTTTTATCTTTACAATTCTTGTGGTTACTCAATTCGTATAAAAGAAAGTGGCAAAAAAGATTTAATTTTCCATGATTTAGCCAAGTTCTCAAAAATATCGATAGATCAAAATGGAACTTTTAAAAAAACAAATATCGCAATTGGTGGATTACCATCGCTCATCGCGACGACAGATGGCGAAGAAATAAAAAAGAAATTAAAAAGCGGAACAATCGTAAAACTTATAACAGCAGAAACAATAGTATACAAATACAATCAAGTCGGAACACCCGTAAAAATCGACATCAAAAACATATGCACATTAGACTTATTCGACTTAAAAGAATACGCTCCTAATGATAAATTGTTTATTTACGGATCTTCTAGAGTCAACGAGGCTGGATTATCTTTTGTCCCTTACGATCTAACGTTGTTGAAGGTAGACGAACTACCTGATCAAAAATTTTACATTCATAACGCCTACAGCTCTTTTTTAACAATATTTATCAACGGGCTAACCTTCACACTCGCCGTTGGAAGAACTTTAGAAATTTCTAAAGATGGCATTTCTTACATGGAAAGCCATTCCAAAGGAACGTTTTATATAAGCACTAAAGTCACAAATAAAAATTATCTATCAAAATCAAAAATAAATATTTTCGCCGACGCTCTGTTCGATCACGACTTTGATAAAGGAAAGTATGTCGATAGAATCAGCTCTCAATCTAATACATTAGTTAACGTTGCAATTTCCCTGCTCCAAGATAGTGGCGGACCTCCTGATATTTATGCGAATTTTTTTGGATATAATGCTCTCTATAATGACGGTGACAATAAAAAAATTACTTATTTAATATCCAATAACGAGCAGTTAATAAATCAAAAAATTGGCATTCTTAATATCCGAAAACCTTTGATAAGCGTCTCAAATGCTGGTCATTATATTGTAAATGATAATATTAATGATATTTCTGTCAATGTCGGTTCTGAGATATTTTTAGTTAATAATTCGGCGAAAGATGTCTCTGTAAAGTTAAGCTCTGGGCAAAGTCTGCCGCCAACATTATTTAGAAATACAGTTTTAGTTATAAATTCTTCTGGTGGAATTAGATATTTGAAGAAAGCGAAAAGAAGAGACGAATTCTATTGCGTTTTCAATCCAAAAACAATGATTTCCATAACCGACAGCGTATCTAAGAACAAAATAATAAATAGAACTAAAGATATTTTACCAATTTTCTACAGCTTCTCTAGTGAGTCTCCGCAGTCTTCTTACGTTAAGCTTTTAGATAAAACTGGCCAGAGTCGCTTCGTGCGTTTATCGATAAGGGATTACTACAATGGAATAGATATCCCCACAGACTCTCCAGAAAATATATTAGCTTACGAGGTTGGCATAGGTCATGAAGTTATTTATAAATTTTTATTTTTCGATCCTTCAGAATTAATTTACACATTACCCGGAATTGAGAACGGTTCAACCTACATAGTCGAAGCGGACACAAATTTATTTTACAATTTAACAAATATCAATGGAAATCTTTTCACGAAGGTAACAGAAGATCCATATGTTAAATATAACGGCAAAGAATATAGAGATGGTGAAACTTTTATTGGTGTATCTGTAAGTAATTACGAAATAAAATATCCAAATTATGTAAAAGTAGCCAAAATAATACAAAAATTAGAAAAAACATTCGATAAATTTGAAGGACAACCAGATGAGACAATAGACCCCGAAATAACAAAAGAAGTGGTAGATAAGCCTAAAGAGGGATTAGCTCTTAAGGAAGCTATATTTGATCGTAAATTTGGGCTTAGGGCGGAGTTAGGTGGCGTAGAATATTGGCTACCGACAAACACCTCCGCTTTTTGGCAAGATTCGGATTTCGAAAAAGACATTTTTACGATCACAGAAGTTTTCCCATTAAAGAGTAAGTCTATAACCACTAAAGACGGACAGTATGTATCTTTCGTAGAGTGCTCGATGAAAAAGACTAATCTCAGGGAGGTTATAAGTCAATGGTCCATAACTCACAATTCGGCGCTACAATTTAAATATCCAGTCTTAAACCCAGGATCTTTAGTAATTGGAATAGGGAATGATTGGAAGCCCGAACATCGACAAGGACTCATCAACCAAACCGTAGAGGACTATAATAATGTTGAGACTTTACTAGAACCAATTCCTGAAGCGAGGCTTGCGCAACAAGCACCTAGTGTTAATTATTTGGATATTTTTATTACTATAGAAAAACTAAAACCTATGCCAACCGTCGAATTTGAAGATTTCTCCGAGTCTGAAATCATTAAACTGTTAAACGGAAAAGAGATTGTGGAGGAAGATCCGATAGTGGAGGAAGATGCAATAGTGGAGGCAGAAGGTGAGTAGTAATCTTACAAAATCTGTTTATGTGAAGGCTAAGTTTATTAATTATGACCCAACCGGAGTTGAATCTTTCAATAATACAGGATCAGCACTCGTATTCCAAAAAAATTCATTACAACTTATTAGCTCAGACGCATTCTCTCAGGAAGCGGACTATACAGACTCCTCTAGTGCTTTTTATGATAATTTAATTAACTTAAATTTTGATTTAACGAGTCTTGAAAATCAGCCTTACGCTAGCGACGTAGACCTTAGTAGAATTTATATTAATTTAGAGCGCAATGAAAATTCTTGTATTGATCGAAACGACCCTTTGGGTGGGCTAATAGACAAGAGGCCATCACGAACTGGAACCGCTACTATAAGCAATCCAGGAGGAGGATTAAACCAATCAACTCTAGAGTATTGGATCAGAGAATACGAAGGAATACTTTACGAATATCACTCTTATAAATTAGCAAATTTACCAACAAGCGTTGATGCAAATTTTAACTCATCCACATTCCCATCCAACGTATTACATATTGCATATCGTAAATGTCTTGTATCTTCTTTTCGCTTTAAGAAAAAAGATTCTGTTGAGGTCGCCTTTTATAGAAATTTAATAGTAATAGAAAATCGCCAAAGAGAATACACTGAAAGTTTTGCTGATAATTTTTACTATAGTGGGGTCGATCAAAAATATTATTTGAACGCAGGGAAAGAAGAACTACGTATGGAAATTTGCACCAATTTCTTTCCGACCTTAGCGCTGAATGACGGTAAAGTTATTCATGGCAAAGTAATTAAAAATCTTATCCAGAATTCGGATCCTGATTTAGAAGACCTTACAGAGTTAGTCTCAGAAGATTTCTACCCTGATTTATGCGACAGCGAAGGTTACGTTGCTCTTCTGAATACGATGTCTTGCCATCCGTTGGATATTGGATTTGTTTTGGTGAATTACCAAGGCACTCATTATTCTTTTTTTGACCAATTAGTCTGCCCCATAAAGGGAACTGCTAAAACTGTAATGGTGGTAATAAGGCTAGCTCATGTTAATCCTTTAGTTTTTTATAAAGATTTCTCTGCCGAAACTGTCCCTGTAGACATCTACGCCTATAACTTTAGGAACATCGATTACGTAAACGTTAACCAAATTTACACATCTTTCATAAGTAATGGATCGGTTCAGTCGGCAACTACAATTTATAAAGCTCAAGCGTTGGATCTATCGAAATACTTAGCTGTGACACTCGATACGAGCAATCGATTTGATGAAAAAGTGACTGGCTTTACATTCGCGTTTAAAGTTTACAAAGTCACGGCTACTGATGTCGATGCTTTGGATTACTTTTTAGACATTCCGATAACAGCAAAAAAACCAAAAATTATAAGTCTACACGGCGGCGGAATAAACGGCGGCGGATACGACAAACTTTTTATAGTTACAGATTACGCGACTCGAATAGTTTATTACTTTAACGACCTCTCTTCCGGCGGGACTAGCGTAGATGTAACAGATACAACAGACGGCACAAGTCAGCGAACTGAAATAAGTCTTGTTGGTAAAAGTGGAATTTTATATTTTACAGTTTATAATTATTTCCACAATTTCAATGGAGCATATTCGGAAAGTAGAAGTTTTGAAATAACTAGCCCCCCCGTTATTCCTATTTTTCAATTCAGGGTGTATAGAAATGGAATTCTTTTCAACTTTAGAGACGAGGGGGGTAATATTATTTCTTTTATAGAGGGCTCCAATTATACGCAAGATAGCTTCGGCAATTATTTAGTAGCGTCGGATTATTTAGATGTTACTTATGGATTTAAATTAACTTTTACTTTGCCAACTGAATATTCCGAAATGTGGTTAAAAATTGGAAGTTTGGATGCTAGAAAAATAACAAGCGCAGAAATACTTACTTTTAATAAAGCAGACTTATATAAATTATTAGACTCAAATGGGAAAATTGAAATAGTAGCTTTATTGCAAAATAAAACTCCATTTATTATTCCTTTTACTTTTTTTAATTACACCGACGACGTGCTCCTTAATGGGAGCGTAACACAGCAATTGAAGGCGGTCCTTGGCACTTTAAACCCGTCTGCCACATTTTCTTTCAATTACGACCACGCTAGCGAAATAGAATATAGAATAGTAAATGAATCAAATACTGTTTTGTATGGTCCGATATCGCAGGCAGTGACGTATTCAACGACTTCAGAGCTAAAAGATGTGCAAACTAGTAAATTTTCGACTTCAAATGGCTGGAGTAGTTTAACTGCAATTATTCGCATCATAAATCGACGGAGCATTTACCCACATAACAAAGCTTACTTACAAATATCAACAGCTAGTTTTGCAAATACTTTTGGAATGTTGAGCAGGACTAAGTCTGCTGAAGTTGAATTTTATTCAGATTCGGCGAAAGCTATCGTCCCAACAATCGTCAACCGAGGGGAAAAGGTTTATGCATTTTTGCAGTTGTATGATTTTGATAACTCGAAGATTCTTGTTGATGATTATCTGACGTATATATCAAAGTTTATTCCTCCAAAGTTTGAACTAATAGAGTCTGCTGATAATAACTTAGATTTAGAAGGTGTAACTTTAGTTAGAGATAATGATTATTTTTATTATTTTACTGTAAATGCTGATAGTCCATTTGATGATTTAAATTTAGTCTTAAAAGTTTCATTTGAGTCGATAATATGAAAATTGAAGTTAAGGGAGAAATTGGCGTTAGCAAAGGCCAACCGCAACAGGAAATTGGTTCGAATCCTCCTGTAATTATTCAATTTTATTACGTTCAAGATCTTGCGGATCTTAATAAATTTAGCATTGCTTTTTCTGCTAGTAATTACTCGACGTTAAGTTTAATACAAACGATTAATGGCATATCAACGTCTATCGACGTGTCTACACAAAATGAATGGTCCGGTATTAGGGATCAAAAGTTCGATACAGTATTTCAACTCAAAGCGAAGAATAGTGGATACATCATGGCGTCTTCGGTAAAAATCACTGTCAGACGCGAAATAATACCAACGCATGCAGAAACAGTTCCGGTAACCGCGTCTTTCGTCGTTTCTCGAGTGGCTGATTCGTCAAGTGGTATTGTCGCAATCGTTACGATAGATAAATCAAAACAAGTGGAAGAGTTCGAGATTAGGCGTTTGGATGAAATTAAACTTTACTATCGAAAACAAGGGTCTGAAAGTTGGGAAGTTTTCTTAATAAGCACTGCCAATCCAAAACTTACTTTAGTAGGCGGAGAGATAAGTAAATATGATTTTGAATTAAGCGGAGTAAATATCAAAAGAGATTTCATTGGCGGAGTTTTTGATTTTTATGTTGAAATTATATTTAAACAATTTGGGAGCCTCAGTCTTGAGATACAAGACCTACTTTTCGAAAACATACAAATAAGACCTTCAAAAAAAGGAACTCAAACTTTTCCAGAAGCTGAGATTGTAGATAATGAAAATCCAGCAGGATTAAGATACGAAATTAAAACAAAATTTTCCGAAGAGTTCGTCATTGCAGGCAATTCTAAAGATAAGCATGGCTTGCCTAAAACCTTCAATGAAAAAAATCAGTTTTTTTTAAACGCGGAGGAGGTCGCCGGACTAACACCAGGCACGCTTTTTCATTACACATCCGTAGAGAAAGAAGGAGAAACTAAAGGAGAAACTAAAGGATATATGTTTCCGGCTTGCGTCTCTGAAATTCTTCCATGTATTTTATTTTCTAGACTAGACGGATCTGACAATCAAAAAAATAAATTAGTTGTTTTGTTTTGGAAAATTAATGATGATTTTTTTAATTATAGTTTTTTATCAGGCCAAGTAAGCGTAAGAACAGATTTACTGGTGGTAAAAGTACAATACAAAAATTCAGGAACATATGCAGATTTAACAAAAGAAATTACCTTGACTCAAGAAGAGCACTATAATCCTGAAGATAATCTGTTTGTGCTTGGGATTCTTTATGACGATGCTGTTTCTGCTGATTTATTTAATCAAGTAAAAGAAAGCGACAACTATTCAGACAACTTAAGGATATTGATCGTAAAGCATGAAGTTTATTGCTCAACCTCTAACGGTCCAAATCTGCCAGGTCTTTTTTCATTTGATAAATTATTAATACCTCATGAATGGAAATATATTTGCTACGATAAATTTTTAGGTAAAAATGCCGCAGCGAGAATTGACGAAAACAAACTGTCTCTTGGCTTGGACAGCCCCTATTTAAGAGGAATAAGACTGCCCGAAAAAGGTTTTGCTTGTTTTGATAAGTTGACAGACGTATTAACTTATGAAAGTTTCATAAATGTTATTGCGCAGGAGCGGTCTGATTTGTCTATTTTTTATAAATTAAGTTCGGTAGTTGAGGTTTTTTATTCTGACCCCGTTTTGCAGGGCACAATTAATTCAATAGAATTACCAAAAATACCTGACGACGTATTCTTAATTCCTCCAGATTTAGAAATAAGTGATCCAAATTTAATAAAATCAGGAATAGGTTCTGAAAAAGCCCAAGGCATTGTCAAACTAAATGAATACGGTAAGATATCGTCAGTTGAGCTAAGTGTTGTAGGTCAAGGATACTCTCAATACAAAACAATACAAATTAAAAGAGAGCAATCTGAATCTGACATAATTCCAATCGTATTGATGGATTACGTTATCTCAAGTAAAAATTTAAACATAAATAAACAATTTTTAAATATCAAAAACTTATCTTTTGATAGGGTTAATTTAAAAGCCTCGTTAAATTTTGGAGTTAGATTATCTAGCGTATCAGAAGATATTAAAAAAGCAAGTATCTCCGCAAGCCAACAACTGAAAATAGACAAATATTTACAAAATAATCCTATTGAGAATGCCGAAGTGGAAAATAATTCAGTCCTTCCTTACATTACGACGCCTAATCAAGTAGCAGCTAATGCTATAAAATCTTTAGATGCTACTTGGGATATTATTCTAAAACTTTATTCCGAAAACATTTCAAGTCTATACGACGAGCTAACGATTTATAATCAAGACCTGAATCTTGAAGTTAGCGAATTCCAAGATTCCGGAGACTCTTCCTTGGTCGAGTCGTCTCAAGACGCATCTTCGATCACTGTCGTGCCCACTAACTTATCCGTCACTGATTATTCCGCTTTTGCTTTGGTTGATTTAGAAATAATTCCTGACGGAAGTCCAGCAGTGTCAATTACGAGTAAAACTAAAGGGACGCCTTGGCTCACGATTTTACCGATGTCGGAAAGAGCTGACGGAACAATTGGTTACGGAGCTTTACCAAATATGGCTCCGAGAGCTGAGATGTTTAATAGATTAGCCATCGGAGTAAATCACTTAAATAAGGTTAGATTAATTGTCCCTCAAGTTCTTAGAGTTAAGACGTCACAAAATGAAACTTGTTATTTCAAACCGGATCCTAATTATTATGAAAGCAAAGCTTCAACCTTCTCGGAAGGAGGAAAATATTCTCATTCGACAAGCTCATCTACGGATGGTCTAGTTAATACGAGAGCTAATATTCAAGTCTCCGCTGCCCAGACTGTTGGTAGAGGGTATGTAAGAGAGTCGGCTACTATACCAAGGGGTGTTTATATTCAATCTTGTAAAAGTTCAGCTAGTTTTACAGTCACTTCTCAAATTCACCCTCTCTTTCACCAGATAATCTCGAATTTAAATTTAGGAAGACCAGCCGCAGAAAAATCTCCCTTTTTAATTATGACGGAGATTGGTTCTTGCGGAACGACAAATGCCGAGGTCGAAAATGGTCACCCTGTCATCTACTGCGCCCCAGAGCCCGGTCCATACGGACGTCGCGCCGACGATACGTCGAGCGCTTACGCAATTACACAATCAACTTTGCCCGACCAAATTGCAAGTAGAACATTTAGCACTGAGGTTGGCGTGGCGCAAGGAACCCTCGAGGCAAATGGAGCTGCTAACGTATATAATCGCTTTAATGGAAGGTTTCGCGGCGAAGAACAGTTTTGCGGTCCATCGTGCTCGTCGTATAAATCGGTTACAATTTCTCCGCAACTAGCTGGGTTTTACCCACAAATTATTCAAGTATGACGGTAAGTAAAAATTTTGCAAATCTATTTAGAGAAGGGCTTAAAGTGTCCAAAAACCTATCGAATACAGTTAGGAAAGCTGCGTCGAATACGATTCAGGCGAAAGTCTCGGTCTCAGAAGAAAAGAGGGTAACCGAAAGACTTGCAATTTGCGAGAAGTGCCCTTCTTTAATAAAACCATCCAAAAGATGTGCTGAATGCGGTTGCTTCGTCTCCGCAAAAACTCAATTCGAATTCGAGGAATGTCCGCTCGGGAAGTGGTGATCAAGGGTTCTTCGCGGACTTCTTAAGTCGGTCAATTAGTTCAAAGATTTTTGGTTTCGGAATGTCGCCCAGGTTGACGATTTCTTCTGCTTTTTCGTATTTTTCTTTGAGCAATTTCTTTTTAATTGAGTCTAGCGACACACCCTTTTCTCTCATCAGAGATGCCAGAACGGCAGCTGGGGAAACTGGATTTTCTGGAGTTAAGTCTTCAACAACTTTTGCGCCAATCTCTTCTTGACTGACGATGTTAATCTTTAAGAAGTTCCTGACGCACCGGACAAACGCTCTATTTTCGGCTGTGGCCGCTAAATAAATCCTAGCAAAGCTCTGAGTGTTCTCTAAAGAAGCGTCAGCTAAAGACTGGAAAGAAACGGGAACACCATCAGTCTCGTAATTGCCGATCCAATGGATGGAACACGAAGCCATAACATACGCACTCGAAGATGAGTTCACCGAATAACCAACGGAGGTGAATCCGCGAATTTGAGCAAGTTCCTTAATGCCCCCGAGAAGGATTAGCAGATCCTTATCTTCTAGTTTGGAAATGTCGGTCTCTTGAGTCCTTTGCTTGTTTGGAACGAGGAACTCGGGTCTGACCATTTTGCGCCAATTAACCGACCCATCTTCGTTATACACGTAAGGAATAGGTGGCTCGGAAAGAAGACCGAATTCGTTTCTTTTAAAAATCTTTAGTGGAACGCTACTCATATTTTAATATTAGTCACAACTGTTCTGACGTCAAGAAATAAAAATAATCAGAATCCTCCTTAAAAGACTCGTTTATCACGGGAGGCAAAGAAAAAGCTTCAACCCTAACGTCGGGGCAGCTTAAATTCATCCTAGCGTGCCATTTACTTGGATAAGTTTTTTCATTCTTTATTGTAATTTTATTAGATTTGAAAACAACTTTAGATAAATCAAGACCATCTAAGAATTTCATATCTGAAAAACTTAATTTATTTATTTTTCTATGATTTATGTATTTTATTTTTTCTTTATTGAGATCGTCCTCCTCGAGAGCGGTTAAGATTTCGTAATTAAATTTTAAATTTTCTAGTTCTTTTACGAAACTATTGTCTGAATTTTTTTCTACTTTGAAATAGATTTTTTTAATTTGACTTCGGTATTTTGTTAGTATGTTTTTATTTATGGGCTTGTTTGTGACGATGGAAACTTTTGCTATATTTAATTGCTTTTCTAGATGAACTTCTGAGAAAAACTCATCCATTCTAACGATAATTTCGTCTGTCCGACCATCCGTAATAGAGAAGGAGCAATTGGGGATCAATTCTAAAGTTTGCGTCGCATACATCTTCCCAATAGACAGAGTGTTTTGGAACTCGACGTCTTTATCAAAAAACAATTTAATAATCTTTTGAGCTATGAATTCTGGTCGGATGTTGTTAATTTTAATTCCGGTTGGGTTTACGAAATTTTTAAAAACTTTAGACGAATGGATCGTTTGAGCCTCGGAACACAAAGTATTATCTAAAGAGTAGTCGGTTTTTATAAAGCATTGATTAACATTGCTTTCCGAACAGATCAAAGAATACAATTTAGAAGATCCGCAAAAAAACTTCGCTCTTTTTAATATGTAAGCTTTTTCACTCAAAGACGCTGAATTGTTAATATAAGTATGTTTAAAATGGTAATTTTTATTTTCTACGAAATGAACTATTTTTATATTTTCCTTATCGAAGAACGGCTCGATCAATTCAATAACCCTAAACCAAAATACGTAATGAAGATTTCCTTCCAAAGATTGAGTGTCTAAGACGATATAGTTATCAAAATCTAAAGGATAAAATTTATCATATATAAACGATTTACCCGGAGTAACGTTAGTTGTGATGCTGAAAGATTTTAATAAGTTCATTTGATAAAAAGAGAATGCCCGTTTCTGATAGAAAAATTATCCAAGCAATAAGACTCATAGAAATTCTCCTGAAGGAATTGCCCTTCTTGGAACTCTCTGACTGGAAGAAGTGCGGCTTCTATGTTCGAGTTTCCTAAGAATAAGGGTAAGCAGGCCTCGTTCGACGCCGCAAAGATTTTTTTATTTGGATATTTGTTTTTGATGGAGTCTATAATTTTTGTTGCTAAGAATGCATTTTCTAGAGAAGAATCTATAGATACAAAAATACGGTCTTCGGGAATAGTGTTTGCAAATAAATCTTTGATTCTAAATGGTTTGTCATTTTGTTTGCGCGTGTCTTTTTGATTTTCAGTGCTGGCGACTTGTCTAAAGTAGTTTTCTATATCAGACCTGGGGACGCCAATTCTTAATTTTTCAATCCAGTGAATTAACCCTTCGTCATTATCAGAAACATTTCTTATTAAAATCAAAGAATATAAAGACTTCACCCATAAAACATTGTCATCTAAGGGGTAAATGATAGCGTTGGGATTGTTTTGAGCTGATAAATTGAGATCATCTGGATTGTAATTAGAAAACTCACAAGAGTCTAAAAACTCTTCAATTCTTCCTCCGATTACAGAAGTCGAAAAATTATTAATCGTCCATTTTCGAGCCTGCCTTCCGAGCTTCTCTCTTTCTGCTTTGTCCATTTTCCACACAAGCTCAAGACTTTTGACTATAGATTTTGGACAAGTAGAAGCTTTTATGAATTCCGTGCCGAACTCTCGATACTCACTCCACTCCAATGGAATAGAGGCGGCTTCCGGCTCACACATCTCTTGGCCGCAACTATAGTTAGTAACCAAAGTAATTAAGCCTGTTAACTTAGCTTCTTGAATTGGGATCTCTTGTCCGCCGCTTGTAAAAGGATGACAATACACATCCATCAAATTGTAGACTTCATTTAGTTGGGCTTCTGAGATTCCGAAACTTGTTGACGTTGTGACGCTGCTATTTCTACTTTGGCAACTTACGCAAGGAGCTTCTACGCCTTGAAAATTTTTAATTTCATATCCGCTACAGCTCCTACAAGCGTAAGTAGTAAGAATGTCTTTTAAATCAACGCCGGACTCGGCACACAACTTAGGAATGTTCCAGCCTTCTTGCCAGCTAGTGTGAAGTAAAAGTTTTGGAGAACGGTTCGGGTTGGAATCTTTAAATATTTTAAATCCTTGAAGAAGATTTGGAACAGACTTCCTCAACTGATTCCTGAAAACGTATCCTATAATGAAATCATTTTCTGATATGTTATTTTGTTTTCTTAATTTAGTTTTTTGTTCTTGAGAAAAGATTTTAAAATCAGAAACCTCAACTGCTCCATGCAGAGTCTTTACTTGAGCATGTCCAAGTCTGTGCATTTCTTTTGTTGCAAAATTGGACCATATCCAATAGTTTTTAATTTTTGGAGCTTCTGAAACAGCATTTGGTAGAAGAGGTAAGGAGTCTAGAGTTGTCCAAATGACAGAGGTGATTTTATTAAACCAAGGTTTACTTATGGTATAATCGAGGCCCCAAAAATCTTGCACGCCTATGTATACATCTGGTTTTTCAGCCTCGATGATTCTGTCAATCTCAAAAGCTCCATAGCCATACATTCTTCCTCTGTCTGGGTTGCTATTGCAGTCTTGAGCCTCTGGTCCCGAATTTGGAACAGTGCCATAACTTTTCCATGGGGTTCTCTCCAACTCTGGGTGAGACTTAGTTATCCCCCCACTCAAAGCCACTAGGTCGTATTTATCGGTCTTATGTAGATAAGAAAGAATGGCTTTAGTATTCCTACCGAAGCCAGTCTTAGATAACGCAAAATCAGAATGAAATAGAACTTTTTTCTTTTTTACCATAGATCAGAGTCGTCAGGACTAGTAGCAGCCTCTTTAGGAGTTTCCTTTTTAGGAGTAACCTTCTGATTAGGCTGGGAATATCCCTGAGCGCTCTTATTATCTTGATCTTGAATAGATTTTTCAAAAATTTTAGTGAGAGAAAGTTTGAGAAAAAATTCTAACTTTACAGCCTCGCCAAAAGTGAAACCCATGATAAAAGAAGCTTTATCTTGAGAGTCTTCTTTGCTTTCCTTATTGACAGCTAGGGAGTATCCAACTTGACTTCTTGAATTTGGATCGTCCTTACTTGGCCTTAGGTAAGGAGAGAACTTCATCTTTGTAATCTGTTTTTGAGATTCATGAAAGCAGTTCAGTTCACTGTCGCGACGCATTGCAGAAATCAGATCTCCAACTTCAGTCGCGTTAATCTTCATTGAGCAAACGGCTTTTGGATTTGTCGATTGAGAAGAAAAGGTTCCCGTCTTCTTCTCGTCGTTCCAAGTCGCTTGCTTAATAAAGTTGAGATAAATACAATCGTCCTTTAGAGAGAGCTTAAAGGAACATGCGGAACCTGTAACTTTCGGATTTGCTTTGTAAAATTGAATCATATTAATGTAAAGTTTGATCTAAATCGGGTCATTGTCAACATTTTTTTCTTTCAAGTCTGATAGTTTCGTGTAAATTTTAAGGGTTTGAGTAGCTATGGTTTCTGCGAACAGACAATCCGTTTTCTTTGTTCCTTTGACTATGACGATGTCACCTTCTTGAGGGAGAGTTCCGTTATTTAAATCTTTATTCTCATCTATTCTATCGTTGAAAGACAAAACTGGGATGGTTCCGAATTCGTCAGATACAATCATTTTAAAGGTTCTTGTTTTCTTTGCGTTCCTAGACACCCACTCTGAAGCTTCTTGAACTCTTCCGATAATGTAAACAGACGAGCCTTCGCGCAAATTACCTACTTCGATTAGGGATTGCAAATTAGGAATTTTAGAAATAAATATATCTTTTAAGGATTTATTGTAAGTGTATCCTAGTAATTGATTCTCATAATACCAGTTGGCAAAGCTTTCTGATTTATTGTTCTGTTGATAGATTTTTAAATATGGATCGTAATTTCTTCTTATAGTGTCTAATCTTGAAGCTTTTATTAATAACTTTTCATTTTCATTTTTAGTTACCGAGAGCTTTTTTACTGTTCTGAGTAAATCAAGTTCACATTCTGAGGCGTATTGCTTGCTTAGGATTTTCTCTTTTACTGTTAAGACATTCCAGAGTTGAGCCTCTAAGACGACTCGGCTTCTAGAGTCGGAGAATCCGTCTAAAGCTCCGGCTTGGATTAGCGCAGACAAGACTCCGATAGAAATCCCAGCCTGCTTTGCCGCTTCAAAGACTTCGAACTTATCCGAGTTCTCCGTCTTAAAGTTCTTTAACTTTTCCATCGTTTTTTCTGAGATGCCTTTGATTGAAGACAGCCCAAACCTAATGTCATTCCCTTGAATTGAAAAATCTGTATCTGATTTTAAGATATGAGGTCCGAGAAGGGTTATTCCAAAATGTCTTAGTTCTTTTTGAATTTTAGAGACCTCTACTAATGGCGCTGGTTCGTGCCTAGTCATTTCCAACAAAGCTAAGAAAAACTGCTTTGGGTATTTAAATTTAAGATAAATAGTGCAAGCCGCTAAAGCCGCATAACTAACGGAATGTGATTTATTAAACGAATAATTTGCTGAGTTCTCAAGGATCCTCCACAATACGTCGCCTATTTCAGGATTTAATTTATTTTCTTTAATCTTCTCTGCGATTTTCTCTTTCCAAACTTTGACTTCTTCGACTTTCTTTTTCCCGACAATTCGGCGTAGCACCTCTGCTTCGTCAAGGGTAAAACCTATTTTGTGAGCCATTTGCATCAACGTTTCCTGATACAAACACACACCCCCAGTGTTTCCGACGATGTCGTCGAAGAAAGGGTGGACGCTATCACGGGTGCCAGTCGTTGTAAAATTAGCATATTGATCTACGAACTCTAAAGCTCCGGGTCTAGCTAAAGCTAAAACGCCACTTAATTCATCTAGGTTTTTAGGTTTAACCTTCTTACAAACTTTAAAGTTGGTATCAGCTTCAATTTGGAATATTCCGTGCGGAGTTTTAAGGTCTTGCAACTGCTGGTAAATCATCGGGTCGGTAAAGTCTATGTCTTCGACTTTAATGCCGACAAGCGAACAAACTCTGTGAACGATAGAAACGCTCCTCAGCCCGAGAAGGTCGAGTTTAACGTTTGAGATCGAAACCCAGTTCATGTCGTAACTAGAGACCTGTTCTTTGTCGGTGGTAAGTTCGGTAGGACAGCCTTGTTCAATCGGGAGGTATGAAAGCATCATTCCGGAAGGATGAACGCTCTTATTCTTGATTAGACCCCTCAGCTTCAAAGCTGTTTGGTAAGACCTTGGATTCTTATCGCACCATCTTTGGAAATCAGCTACTTCAACATACGTCTCTTTCAGGTCTTTAATCTGCCCGAAAGTCTTTGGAATTAAAGAAGTAATCTCGTTCATCTCAGACTCCGGCCTCTCGTCGATAATCTTACCACACTCTTTTATGAGGATTTTTCCGCTCAAAGTCGTCAGAGTTAATATCTTAGAAGTCTTTCCAAGGAAGGACTCGTCTAAGAATTTAATAACCCTTTGCCGATTATAGTAGCAGATGTCGATGTCAACGTCGCACATCAAAGATCCATCTAAATAAGTAATCCCATCTACTATTTGCTTTTTGGCTCGGATTTTAGAAATAAAACGTTCAAAAAATAAATCATATTTAATAGGATCTACTCTTGTGACTCGAAGCAAATAAAGAATCAAGCTGCCCGCCGCAGATCCCCTTCCTGGCCCAACTGGAATAGAGTTCTCTTCGCAAAAATTAATAACAGTCCAAACTAAAAGAATATAATCAAGAAATCCTAAATCTTTTACCGCATCTAGTTCGTATTTTATTCTTGTTGTGTATTTGCCGCGTTCTTCTTGTGGTATTTTTAATTTCTTAAAATTAGTTCTGCAAACTTGAATCAAAAAATCATAATTTGTTGCAGAGTCTGGTAAATCGTATTTCTTCTTCAATCGGCTCTCGATGCTGAATTCGGGAAGCCTTACTCCGTGAAGGGGAATTTTTAAGTCTTCAAAAAAGGAATCAAAATCACTCATATATCTATTTGGAATTTAATCTTATTCCACACTTTAAGGTTTAACTCTAAATCAACAATTGCATTATGCAAGTTGTCGTAATCATGTTCTATGCTATAATCTTTGCCTAGGGCTTGTAAATTTGTTTTAATGCCTTTCCTGCGGGTGTGTGATAATTTATATTGATATTCTATTAATGGTTCATTCTCCATTTTCTGAATACCATATTTAAGGCCTTTAGCTAAGCAATTCGTGTCTATGAATTTATGAACCAAGTGATTCATCCTTTTGCCTTTCAGGGCATACATTTCTTTAATTAAATAAATATCAAACTGAAGAGTATTATGCCCAAGGATATAGTCGCTGGATTCGAGCCAGTTTTCAATCTCAGGGAAGACGTCTTCGAATTTCTTGCCATGACTTAGAATTTTTGCTTCTGGATAGTTTGTAATTCGCTTTGCTTCTTCAGATATCTTCAGCTCGGTGTCCCATTTTATGAGGAAGTCTCTTTCGTCAGTCTTACGTCCTCCTACTGTTTTAATCATTGCGACTTGCCAAGGAAGGTTCTGGCAAAAATTCAAACATAGATTTAGAGTTTCGCAATCGATAAAGACAAGACTTTTGGTTTTATCAAACCTCATTAATTCTTCAGACATATTTTTCCTTAAATGATTCAGCGCAAAATTCGTTTGAAGAGCAGTGATCTAAGTTGGGTTTGTTTAAAGTCGTCCTTTGGGAAATGCACCTGAAAGTGAGATAGGCTACAAAGTCAGCCTTATTTTCGTAATAGATTGATTGAGTCTTTACAATTTTAGAATTCGATCCGGCAGACTCTTTAATTCGGCGATTCAAAATAGAATCAAATGGCAAATTATTATCTTCAGAAAGAAAAATGGGATCGCAGAAGCTGAAGTCGGGAACGCAAACTCCGTAAGTTAGATTATTCTTAAAAATATAAGAATCGTAAAACGGAATAGCAAGCAGTAAATTTTTGTTATTCCACAGGTCTTTGAGCACTTTGGAGTCTACCCTTGGGTAGTAGTAGAAACCTTGCGAGCAAGCAGCGGTAGAAATTTTGATAAGATCTGTATATCCGTCCGTATTCTTAATAAAGATAACGATCTTATGCTCTCTCACTCGAGATTCAGCGGTTTTATTGTCTATAGAATCACAAACCGTAAGTCTTAACCCGAATCTTAAAGACATCTTAGCCGCTTCGCTTGACTTGTAGGCTTCGAGGAAGCCTGAAATGGAATCTTCAACGAGTGTGACTTTGTTTAGAGAAAGCTTTGTCGCTATATCGAAAACAGAACTTGGCTCATCCGGCTCGGATTCTCCAGCCTTAGACAAAGTCAGGACGGATTTACCGAGACTGTAATGAGATTTAAAAAGCGGCTCAGCCGAATACATACGAAATCATGAACTGGCTAGCTGCAAATGTCAACTAAAATCCGAAATCAGTTGTCCGCCAATATGGACACCCATTGTATTCGATTTCATTAATCGTCTCAACCGATGGAATGTTGACTAGATCGTCCCTATTAAATGCTGATTTGATAAATTTGTTATTTTTGTCAACCCCCGTATAGTAAGTTTTTGACAATCTAGATGGGCATATCCACTTACCTTCCTTATCGCTGCCGCACATCCATTTCTTCTTCATTGAATTCGCAGCTAAATTAGACAAAGCATCTTTATCGCTAAAGGAAGATATATATCCAGCAATGTAAGCTAGGTAGGTTTGAAATCCGTCTAATTGTTCCTTTGTTGGCTTCGGAGCTTCTTGGATTGGCTGCTTCCTGAATTTAACAAAGATAAATGAAACATCAGGAATATGACCCTTTTCCTTAAAAACAGCAAGAGAATACATTAAATTTTGCAAATTAAAATCTAGCTCTTCTTTAGAAAACTTTCCTTTGCTTGATTTGTAATCGTATATCTTAAAGCTCTCGTCGTCAAACTGAGCTAGCTTATCAATAAAACCATTAATAATATAACCCTCTTCTTCAATGAGAAATTCTTTTTCTGGTTCTACTTTAATACACCCTAGGCAAAAAAAGTCATTTTGTAAACCTGTTTGAATCATTGAGTAAATAAGCTCAAGATTTTCTTCGTCATCTACTTTTAACTTCTTAGCGGTTTTTAAGATGAGTCGGTGAACGGCTGGGCATTTTAGAATACCAGGCTTGCCCTCGCACAGCTTATCAAAATACTTTTTGTGCCGATCTCTAAGCAGCAGCTCAAAAATTAAATGAACACAAGTCCCCCTCGAAGCTCCTGAATTACTTATGTCTGGATATTTTAAAACGTATTTAGAATAGTAAAGCCAACTGCAACTTTCCACTGTTTTGATTTTGCTGGCACTTAATTTTACTTTTTCTTTTTTTACAGGTTTGTTGTCTTTAGCCATTCTGAAATTTTTAATTTGTTTGTTTGATTTAGGTCTCCAAAATCGTTATCGTCAACGGGGAGCCTGATTAGGATTTGGCTATAGTCAAAATAATTTAGTAATTTGTCTTTTGCCGCTACAGCAGCTTTATTCCCTGCGTTATTATTGTTTGAATCATTGTTAAATGCTATTATTATTTTCTCGGGATTTAAAGCTATTAAGCTATATATAATTTTAGATGATACATTTAATCCAAAAGTTACTATAGAATTTCTAATGCCGTTCTCTCTTAGAGCAAGCATATCTCCAATACTCTCAACTAAGATTACGGATTTTTGCTCTTTTAAATCTTTTAAATTTACTTTAAGGGGATAAACCCATTCACTTTTGTCGCCAATAAGTTTCCATTTAGGTCGAAGCTCGTTGTCCGAGTTCGTAACGTCTCTTCCTGCGAATCCGATGATGTCGTCTTTATTGTCGAAGATGGGGAATGTGTATCTATTAAACATCTTGCCGCTTCTTGCCAACCCCCCTTGAAAAGGTGTAACTGTAGAGTCTGATACGCCCCTAGAGGCCCAGTAGGAATGGTCTCTTAACAGCTTGATTAGCAAGGACTTATCAAAAATTTTCACTTGTTTTGTTAAGGCTTTGGGTTTTTCTACTTCTAAAGCAGAATAATCTACGCCTTTGCTTCTTACCCAATCTTTAGCTTCCCCGACGCTTTTTAACTTTAACGTTAACTTAACCAGCTCTTCCAAGGATCCGCTTATATTCTCCTTGAAGTCAACCCATCTTCCTGAGTCTTTCCATATTCTCAAACAAGTATTACTGTCTGAATCTCGATATAAAGGCTTAGCTCGGAATTCTTTCCCGTTATCGGAGAGAACGTATCCGATGTCCTGGAGAATCATCTTGACCGACTCGCAGTCCATCATAAAATGCTCCCGTCGCCCGACTTTTCTTTTTCGTCATCGCCCGAATCGTCCAGCTCGGGTCTTAAAGCTCTAGCTTGTGCGATTTCAGACAGCGTTCCACGTTCTTCTACGTTAAAGTTAGAGATGTTAAAGCTAATGAAGTTGGGAACGTATTTGACAGATCGGCCTTCTTTAATTCTAACCAAATCGTGATGCCCCTGAGCGTCCTGACCCTGAAACCGAGTTGCTAAAGGAATCAGCTTGTGCGAGCCGAACTCTTCCCCATCTAAAGCCATTTCCTCAGCGGTCTTCCTTCTGAAGATGCCTACGAAAGAAGCGAACCATTGCAATCTGTCCGATTGAGAGATTGCGCTACTGTCGTCAACTCCATTTTCTGCACTTCTGTTTAATTGGCAAGCGGTCAGGATAGGGATATCCAACTCCAAAGAAAGCTCTTTTAAAGCATTCACTTTTTCGCCAATTAATTCATATTCTTTTTTATTGCCCGACATCTCTCCGGTTAATTTAATGTAATCATAAACAATGACACAAGGATTACCTCTTCCGACTTTAGAAAAATACCACCTCTTAACAATGGAGACAACTTCCTCGATTGGCTTTCCAGACACTTGTAAATGATCAACTTGATTTTGAATTTTTAAGATGTCTGATTTCTTTTCTTGAAATTTCTTATATAGCTCATTACTCTTTTTCCAGTTACCTGTCTCTAGATGCCAAACTGAAATCCCCGTTAGAGACGAAGCTATCCTAAACTTCATATCTAAAGTGGTCATTTCTGTGTCTAAAACTAAAGCCCTACATCCTTTGTTTAAACTTGTTACCTTAATAGCTAGATCATTGAGAATAGTCGTTTTTCCATGTTTTGGCCGACTGACAAAAGCGTAAATGTTTCCGGGCCTGATTCCGCCATAAAACCTATTAAAGTTGGGGTGAGGGGTAATTAATCCAGTTTCTAAGATCGGATTGTTTCCCCGTTCTTCGATTATCTCGATGACGTTGGAGGTGATGTCTTCCGGCTTGTTATTGGCGCTAGTGTATGCGCAAATTTTATTATTATATATCTTATCAGACTCAGTGATGATTTCTTCAATTGGTTTGTCGGCGCAATTATTAGCAAACTTTTTAATCGACTCTCCGGTTTCTTCAATCTCTCTCCTAATCCTAAATTTTAATAACTCCTTAGACCCCTCTATTAAGCCAGGCCTTGTAGTGGGAATAAGACAAATACTATTAACATAATTAAAAATATCAATAGCTTGATCTTTAAAAGTAATTCCTAAGTTTTTAGCTTTTTGAGCTATAAGGATTTTATCTACTGATTCTCCCTTATTAAACGTCTCTTTAAAAACGCAAAAAATAGTATAATGAACTTCATTAACAAAATCATTCTCATTGATAAAACTTTCAATATCTGAAAAAGCATCTGGATGTTTGATCAGTCCAGAGAGGACATACTTTTCTATTTGGAGCGAGTAGATTGACATTGCTTAAAGGGTGATGTTATATTTATCTTTAAAAAACTCAGGGCTTATGGACTTAACTTCGTGATCGTAAATTTCAACTAAAGTAAATTGATTTAAAGTAAGCCAAGCTTCTTTAGCGACGTCTCTCTTGATAGACCGCAAGTAATTGAGCCTAGACTCTCCGTGAAAAAACTTATTAAATTTTGAATGTTGAGATCCGTTAACTTCTACGGCAACCTTGCTCGTAAAGTCTAAAATGTCAACTTTCATTCTTGATCCGAACACGGGGAACTCTTCGTAGACAATATGATTTTTCCAATATTGTTTTAAGAATTGTTTTATTTGAAATTGAATCTTTGACCTAGACGGGCTGTCCCATTTTATCAAATAATTAGAAACATTTTTACTTACGGTCTTTCCATAAATATTTAGCAATTTCATCTTTTTAAGACGCTAATGAATTTGTTAAATAGATACTGGGTAATTTTAGGGTTTTCTTCTAAGAAATTCTTAAGGTGAGTTTCTCCATTATGCTGCTTTGGAAGTTCTAACCCATTGTCAGCAAGCTCTTTAACAATCTCGTCGGTAATTGTAATCCACGCCCCCTTAGCGTGAGCAAATTCCCAAGCTAGAAGCTGATCGACGATTTCGTATTCTATCCAAACACTGGTTCCGCTAGTCCGGCTGTATTTAATCGGATACCGGACTTCTCTCCCAGACTTTTCG